>Ga0099826_10002319_pt1 | contig 12210 bp, 7 predicted proteins | sample Mtrugardesep15_FD_76830 | JGI IMG/M metagenome (GOLD analysis project Ga0099826, IMG submission 76830) | Root nodule microbial communities of legume samples collected from California, USA - M. trunc garden sep15 | ecosystem: Host-associated > Plants > Roots > Nodule | place: USA: California...
AAAAAAAAAAAAAAATAATAATAATAATAATAATAATAATAATAATAATAATAATAATAATAATAATAATAATAATAATAATAATAATAATAATAATAATAATAATAATAGTAATAATAATAATAATAAATACTATATTCATATTGAAACTTTTATTTAGGTTCGTAGTAACTTGTATCACTTCTACGTATTAAATTTTGGGATTCGTTGTACACACGTATGATGCTTTGTATCTTAAGTTAAGTTTTTTTTTTCTTTTTATTAACTTTATAATATATAAATATTAATGACGTACACATTAATATATAAATATCAATTTTGAAGTTTTTATTAACTTTAGAATATTAATAGGTTGACTGTTGTATTTTATTTTTTTACTTTATCTTTTAGTTTGTTGCAATGACTATCTTTATAATTAATTTTTAACTTAATTTATTTATATTGTATTTGACTTATTATTAAATTTAATTTTAGTGCAATATATTTAAACATAATTATGACTATTGTGTTTTCTTCTATCTAATTAATCAACTTTTTTTTTGAGAGAATCTAATTAATCAACTTACTCACATGAATTAAAAATAATAAATATATATTTATTGTGTTAACTTTAAATTAATTAATATTATATTTCCTTAAAGTGTATGTAAATACTTAGTAAATATTATCTGAGTATCGATAAGTCATTTCCAAAGTTTAGGTTATGTGGTTGGATTGGAACAAACAGTTTAAAAATGAGATATATACATTTTGGTCACTATTATAAGCAAAAATTTACATTTTATATTCATTTAATTAATGATGTATATGATCTTTATTATAAACTAAATACATAATTTAATGAATGAATCTAAAATATTAAGGTTTGCTTATATTAGTGACTGAAGGTTGTATGGTTCAAACTAACACAGGAAAGATCAAATTACCTGACTATCGATAAGTCATTTTTAAACCAACATTTAAAAATGAGACATATTTATAAAAATAAAAATAAAAACCTTATGCTAGGAATAATACGGTGAGAGATCAAATTACATCGGTGTAATATTTTGATAATGTTACACCATTAAATAAGGTTTTAACAAATACCACCACTCAATAATGTTTTTACAAATACAAATTTTACAAAATTTATTGTGGATAGAAAGTTTATATCTGTATACAAAGTTTATTTATTTTTTTAAGAAACTAAATTGGAATATACTAGTGAATTGATTGGAAATTCAACACAAGAAATGTCAAAAACCAACAAAAAGAGTATCAGATTACAAAGTTTATTAAATTTTAAAACTATTTGATATCTTATTGAAAACCCATAAAGACTATCGTCTTATAAATTTTTATTGATCATCGTTAATCTTTATGAGTTTCAATTGCATAAATAATCAAGATGACATAAACTTTCAATTCAAAAATGAATTTTTCAAATTGTGTACTAGATAAAATCAATTTTCTTTGACTAGTGTTTATATTTGAGATCAGAGGGAGTATACTAATAATAAAAAGTTATAATAATAAAATCAATTTGAAAAGAAGGAATCAGTTTTTTTGAATAAATAAACAAACAACAATTTGTTAATATAGAGAAACATGGTGATAATTGAATATTAATTGAAGAATGAGAGTGATAGAGTAATAAGTACGTACGAGACAGCACCAAGTCCAACTTCTACTCTGTTCAGCCATGCATGTTATCACACAGATTAAAATATGAGTAATAATTAGATTTTAGATTAATAACAAGATATCAAATTAATAGAATGAAACAAAGGTTGAGAAACATACCTATATGGAGTGTGTGCACTGAGCTATCACTGATTCTCTGAAATATTGTATACATTTTCTGTCTAGTTGCATCGTATTTAAATAAATTTCATGATGCAGATACATATGGAAAAAGGCATGAAAATTGATTGTAATACACCATTATGCTAATTAGCATTACCATTAATTGCATCCATTTTTGGTAGATTTTATATTGAATCGGATTTAGTGTTAATTTATTATTTTTTGTAATTTTGAACTTTGGATCTTCTTAAAAACAAGTTTGTTTCAATAAGCTCTGCAAAATAGTGTCACATAAGTCAATTGATTTGCTTAGTTCTTTTAAGGTTTTATTTTGAGGAGTTTTGATTTGGAAAAGGAAGGCACAAGAAACATTGCTAGCTAGTGGTATTCCTCATTCGTTTTTATAATGACAAAGGAGAGAAAAATATGGATTTGTATTTGGATCATCTCTTCGGGGGTGTCATTGTGGTTTTGTTAGCGTGAGAAGAGAGAAATTTAAACTAAATTTTTTTAAAAAAATAAAGAAGTGATGATGGGAGAGAGGAATCTGATTAGAGACATTTTGTAAGAATTTTTTTTGTTAGGTAGCATATGAGCTAGATTTCCACACATTTTTTTATGAAAAAATGAGAAATTTAAGGTTGAAACCTCGGCCCCTACACATAATGTCTCTGATAGCTATCAACTGAGCTGCAAATAACCCCCCGCCTCTATATATAATGTCTTTGGTAGCTACCAATTAAGGTGCACATAATGTCTCTGGTAGCTACCAAACTCATGTATTTTTTTTTTATATTTAATATAGAATAATATAGATAATAAAATAAAATAAAATACAAAGTTAAATTATGTTTAAGATTGGGGTTCGAACTTCGGCCCCTTAACTTGTGTATACGAGATTTAATGATTATTTGTTATTTTATTTATAAAAAATGTGATACAATGTCAAACACTTGAAGGGTTCAACATAAAAATGGGATAGAATTAAGTCAGAGGTTCAGTTGCTTCCTTGATTAAGCTAAAAGAGAACTTTTGTTATCTCGTCAAAGTGAAGTATATTAAAAATAGGATACACACAAAAAAAAAGGTACATACCCCATTTATTTATTTATTTTAAAATAATCTATTATATACTATTATATTAGATAATAGTATATAATATATTTAAATATTGATTTAAATTCCATAAATAAATAGATATCGTCCCTGTGAACATAATTCAATTGGCAGAGACAATATATTATTATTTACGGTGGTTGAAATTCGAACTCCGGACTTTCAAGTTATTCACTTTAAAAAATAAATTATATCCTTGTAAAAAAATTGAACACCATCCAATATACTACTTGACCAAAAAAATAGATATTAAAATTTTTTTTAAAAATCAAAAATTTAAAAAAAAATGAAAAAAAAATAATATTTCAGGTCATTCGAAACAAGGTAATAATTTCAAATGAAATCTTATTTGAGCTATAGATCGATAAGTCTATAACTTTTTGGCAAATTGTTTTTTTTTTGCGCTAACGTGTGTAAATTATAAATGTTGTTTTTTTTTTACATGTATAGGAAAAATAAATTTATAAAAAAAAAATGTTTGTTACTTATTTATAAAAAACAAATTTTGTTACTTTCAAATTGTTTCAAATTATGTTTATCTTTTACCAACAATACAATAAATATAATTTAAATTTTTATCTTTTTTAATAACATCAATAATGTAGTATTGTTATAAATAAATTTGTTTAAGGGTAAAACTGGATATTCCAACCAAAAAATGATGTATTTCCTTTATATATTGGTAAATATTATAGATATGGATATTTCGACTTAATATTGTAACAAATTATACTTATCTTTTTCAATGACAACAACAACGTAACAAATACAATCTAAATTCTTATCTTTTTGAATGAAACAAACAATATAGATTCTGATAACAAAATTTGTTTAAGAGTATAACTAAAGTGAAAAAAACCACCCAACACCATCCATTCCCTTTATATATAGTAAGATATAGAAACAGTGTATACCAAACCAATTGAACCGAAGTCGTAAACTCAAAAAATCAGCTTATTTCATTCTTAGTATTTTACCATAAAGACCTGATCAATAGCTAATCCATGGATCGGTCCTACATCAGCTTGGATATGAGTCATGTTCTTGAACCAATCTTCCCTAATTCAAAAGACATACCTTCTTTGAAGGGTTGCTTCTTAATTGATTTTGATTTCACCCACGTAATTTTACCCTCGGACCCCGATGTCACAACCTCTATGTCCAACTCTGCAATTACAATGAACAAAATCTTGGCGATCCCTATTGAAATCTTATGTAATTGTACAGAAGGAGATCATAACAATGTCTTGTTCTTGCATGATTTATTTGATTTCGTGCCTACTAACCTATTAGATGTGATTCTACCCGATGTGGAGCAATGTGCTAGACAAATGGTCGTACTGAACGGAGAAGGACGTGACATAATTGAGATGAATATGTCGCTTCATGTTGACACATTAGAAACGGCAGAAGAGGAAGAAGATGATGATACAAATTTAGATGATAATGGTCAACAAGACCAACAAATTTTGGATTTGTTGGAGAAATTAGAAAATAATTTTGGTTCTTCTAACCTAATAGGACAATGCTCAATTTGCTTGGAGGAGTTTTACACTAAGTCAGAACTTGCTTATACAAAATGCTCACATGTTTTTCATAAAGAATGTCTTGGTTTATGGATTCAAAAAAGCACAAACCGTTCTTCATCTTATTCTTGTCCGTTGTGTAGAGGTCAAATAATTTAAACATGAAAGGAATTACTTGTTGATTATTTTTTATTTTAAGATGATTATCTTTGTTCTCTTGTTTTTTTTTTGAAAGAATCTTTGTTTTTTTTTTTGTTACAAACTTTGTTCTCTTGTTATTTAGTGCATATTGGGTTTCATATGTAATTACTTTATAATTGAAGTAGTTGTTTAATTGCTTTTCGGCTTCTTTTTTTTTGTACAAAATGCTTTTCGGCTTTATGTTTATGTTTTTATACAGTGGTTCACTTTTAATTTTTAAATATGAATCTATGCGTGGAATTCAAAATCTACATTGATTTTTATTTTATTTTTAAAGAAAATCTACATTGATTTTTAATTATATTAAATAGTATATTTTTTTTTATATCTACTGAAACATTTACCCCGTGCCTTTGGATAGAAACGTACTTATATCGGTATTGACTAATCAAATTATATTTAGAATAAAACTTATGTGTATTTTTTTATGTGCTTTTCATGTGGTTATTAACATAAAATTTACTTTTTATCTTTATAGTAAATTTTGAGGATTCATTGATAGTGTTATGAGTAAGAACCACACGAAAAAGTATCTAAGAAAATACAATTAAGTTTTCTTTTTATATTTAAACTTAGATATTTTTTTTTTAGAAGTTAGATATCCAATCTTGTCATATATGTTGGTTTTTAAAATGACTAAAGAGAAATTGAATTTGGACTATGTGAAACCAATCTTCCATATTTGGTAGAAGTATTTAACATATATGGTTATATTATTAATATTTAAAATATAATTTTTTTTGAAATAAAAGAAATCTTTGATATTTTTATTTTTTTTGACAAATTTGATATTTAAGTTATTTAATATTTTTATTTTTTTTATTATATATTTAAATTTCAAAAACACGATTTTTTTTGCAGGATTTTTATTTGAACATCATTAGATCATTTCCTTATAAAAAATTGTAAAGTTTTTTTTTAAGGAAGTAAAGTAAAGTTTTTTTTTCCCTTATAATAAATAGTAAAGTTTTTTTGATAAATTAATCGTAAAGTTAATGCTTATTTAAATGGAATAAGATTTTTGTTGACCGGTAAATCAAAACAAGATAAGAATTCAAATGATCTTCTTAGAGTGTTATTTTATAAATTTGTCAAAACTCTAGCTTATAACCTCAAAAAGTTTGGGTGAACCAGAGTTCAATTCATAATAGGAACAAATTTTGATCAGATTTTACTTACCTTTCAATCGAACTTTGAATTACTAAGGCCCCTTTTGCTAAAAACCGGAGGGTTAACACAAAAAAAATCTCAAAAAGTTACAAAAGTTATCTAAAATAACTTTTTTTTGAATTTAATAAACTTGTAACAAAAAATATTCATATGCATTGCTATCATTTTATTTTCTGTAATATTAAAAGATAACACTTGAAACAAACACATTTTTAATACTTTGCAAAAAACAGTGGATCGAAGGGGACTTTCTCAAATGCCACTACTATTTCAATTTACTGTTAAGATGGATCAATTTACTCTTTCTCAAGTACCAGTGGTATCTCAACAATTATCAATTCACCTACACAGCTAAAAGTGTGCTTTTGAGTTTTGACTAATATTAACATGTTTCTCTAATTCACAATTAACTATGGCAACAATGTAGCTTTGATCACGATCCCGATTGGTACCCACCAAAATGGTGCATTTAAACTCCATTTGAATATGTTGGTCGAACTAGTTGAGCTAGAAATCAATTACATTGTTTAAAAGGACACATTCGAAACGCATCAAACCTACAAAAGGATTGTGGCCTGTATATTAACTATGCAAATATCATGATATAATAATATTTACAATAGTATTGCTGCTTGTAACCAAGCAGTGCAAATTCAAGACATATATTCCCAAAAAATGGAATATTTACAGAAAACATGAACGGTATGGTGAGCCGTGATCGATATATTTCATAAAGACAACCATATTTTTTTAAACTTGAAATTCAAAGGACTTCCCCGGTCATAAACCGGTGATTGAGGACAGCCTCTGCAGTTGGTCTCTTTCGAAAGTCAGCATTAAGCATTGCCTGGAAATCATGAGAACACACCATGAGTATATGATATATACAGCTACTGAATTCGAAGTTCACACTTGAGTTTCATGTAGCAATAAAACGCACTCCATTTTTTATGAACCAAAACATGCAAGCAGGAAATGCATTATTTACATTTTCACGGTTTGGCGGCAGAAGCTTTTTAAGGCAATAAATTAAAGAAATTTTTTATGTTGGAAATAAGCTGCAGAGCTTTTCTATAAACTATTTTTGAAGGTTTATGAAAACAAGCTATTTTAGACACTTGTGTGTATCGCGCGGGCATAAATACACACTCAAAGCCATGCACTAATAGTTGCCCATACTAGCAAACATGTGGTATATACCTGAAGCAACTCCCAACCAGCACCATCGCCTAGATCCAGGAATTCGATGGCATTAACTAACCTGTCATCTGCTATACAGTACCTACCGAGCATGAATAAAACAAAGTGAGACAAAAGAAATTACCTAATAATTAAACATAAGTATCCGACTTTACAAGGCATTTGCTTCTTTAGAGTTCAAACTTGATGGACAAAATGCTACTTCCATTTTGTATTTTGGAGTAGTTGCAATTGCAACAAGACAATGGAACTTTGAATCCATTCACAACACTATGTAAATTGATTCACTAGGGATGTATTATTTAATATAATGTGAAATATCTGACTTATATATACCATGAATAGGAAATAGGTAGAATAAGAGGAAAGTTATGCATCAAAGGAAAATCAGTCTACAAGAAATTTTGCTGTCTTCCAACAGATTCATCTCCATTTTGTGGGCTAATTTATAAATATAACAGATCTATTATTTAATATAATGTGAAATGTCTTGCTTATTTATGCCATTACCATGTATAGGAAAAAGGTTGAATAGGAGGAAAGTTATGTATCAAAAAAAAAAAAAAATCAGTCTTCCAAGAAATTTTGGTGTTATCCCACCAGATTCATCCCCATTTTGTGGGCTACCTTTTAAATATAAAAGCGTTTCTAGATAAATTAACAACCACATTTTTTAGAGACTGGCTATTATGCAAATCAATTTTTCAATACAAATAGTTCTTAAAAAAGTCATCTTAAAGATGAATTTTCCCAATCCAACTTTTTCCAGAAGAGGAGTGCCAGGAACATACTCTCTAACACACTCTTTTATTGGTTGAAAACTTGAAATTCAAATTGATTCCACTAAATCAAGTAGGCCCCGCATAAATTTAGTGGGACCCATATGAATTTCAACCAATAAAAGTGTGTGTTCGAGAGTATGTTGCTAGCGTAGTTCAAACCAGAAACATAGACTAAAAGATATCTTACTCTCGTGTTGCTTCAAGATCAAGTCGGAAAGTGTTCTCTAAAAGTCTCTGAATTTCATGGTGAATAAAATAAATACTTCAGTCAAGATGTTATCTTATGATAAAGAAAACTTTCACATAAATAAATCATCAGCTAACAAAGACAAAGTCAATTTGGCATCACAGCTTACTTGCAAGGAAAGGCCATCCATTACACCAGCTTCACAAAATGGAACAAAAGCCAAGTATGCAAAAAGAAGGCCTGCCTCATATCTGCATTGTAACTCATAAAAGTCAGCGGTGATCTTTAAAAGATTCCGAATTAAACTTCTGTACTGGGCCAAGTTCAGACAACTCACATGTCATCGGCTATTCCAAAAGCTCGTTTCTCTAGATAAGTGAATGCACTGGCTGCTGATGCTCGCGCCCAAAGACCTTCTGTAAGTGGTCCCGAATCTTCTAGTTCCGAGTACCTGGAATAATTTAAATAAGATCGCCAATATATGGTATGAAAACATACCAACCAGTTTGAAGTTGTAATTCTTATTGTTAACCAATCATGGCGGGAAAACATGGGTAGTTGTCCACACAATTTTTGTGCAACTTCTGTTTGATTTCTCTTCTTACTATGCATCATTTTCCTCTAAATAAATGTAAAATTATTCATGTTATAATCTACTTCAGTTTGTTTGCAATATGTTAGCATACAGCAAATTAAGCAGCAATCTCATGCACAGGCCTCAGGATAAAAACCTACCTCGCTAAATACAATATCTATGAAGTCTAAATATACAAAATACACAACAGAAAAAAGTATCGCTAAAAAAATGGCATATGGAATATACCAGTGGTTGCCAATAAGCAGTGCAATAGGATACAACAACAACCAAGTCTTATCCCACTAAGTAGGGTCAGCTTCATTTATCAAATGACACCATAATGTTCAATCATATATCATATTTGTATCCAACTCGTTAATATTTTGGTGTCACTTAATAGTTTCTCTTATAGTTTTTTTAGGTCTTTCTCTTCCTAAAGCAATTTGACTACCTTCCATCTGATCTAGTCTCCTTACTAAAGGATCGACAATACATCTTTCCTCGTGCCCAAACCACCTAACCTAGTTTTCAGAATATTTTCTCCGTTAGGTGCTACCTCAACTCTCTCTCTCTAATGTGTCATTCTTAATCCTATCTCATCTAATATTAACACACATCCAACGGAACTTTTTCATTTCTGCGAGCTTATTATATTCTTGTGTTGGTTTTTACTGCCCAACTCTCCGCTCCACACAACATCAACGGTCTTACAGTTGTAAAATAAAATATAATCTAAGCAGTGCAATAGACTACATTTAAAGAAATTCAAATTTCATAAAGAATACTTTTTTTTCAGAAAAAAAGGAACAAAGAAACAAACTTATAACTATTTCTATGCCATATACATATGAAACTTGTATGTGTGATCAGTGTATTGAAATTACGTTAAGTCAAGACAAATAGCTTGGCAAGTCATTACCTTACCTGACACTAGCAGAAAAGGCCAAGTCCCTAAGTCTTGGAATCAAATAGGGAGCTTCTCTTTCAGATATTGTGCTGCCATCATATTACAAGTAACCATGTCAATGGCCGAGTGGGAATATAATCCAAATGAAAAATCTAGAGCCAAATTAAATGTCGGCTAGTCACATACTTGAGAGATACAGAAAATGGTCCAAGACTCTGGTGTAATCTATCATGATCGTGCATGTAAGCCAAACCTCTCAAAGCACCCTGAAGCAGCTTTATAATGAAACGTCGTCTTCTTTTCATTGACTGGCCTCGTTCAAAGCTATTCCATGAAGACAGTTTTGATAGCTTCTCACTCGCAACTTTTGCATAGTCTGCTGCGGTAGATTTCCCATAATCACGAAAAGCAAGCCACTGGATCGAATAAATATCTTCAACATAATTAACAGAGTTGGAGGAAAAAAAATATATTATTAAGCTAAAAAGCTTATTTTCAAATTGCGAGGACGAACCTGTTCTCCAGTAGTTGTTTCAAACCCACCTAAAAGTAACATAAGATGCTGACTAATACCTTTAGAACTGCTCTGCAAGAATTACAAAGAAATGAGCAACTAATAACAAAACACTACGAACCGATATGGAATGATTAAAAGTATCTCACTTGAAGGAACATGTGTGAATTCAACTCGTTTGCAGCCATCATATCTGCTACAACCCCACCAGCTCGTGTTCCGGGATAAACCTTGATTGTTAAAAGTAAGTAACAATAATGTTTCAAATTTCAATTTCAAGCATACTAAGTACCTTAAAAAGAACAGGAGTTTGTTTAAATGGACCCTGGGAAACTCTGCCTTCATAAAGCCTGCAATGAAGCTGTCATCATTTATGAGTATTTAATCAATAAATCCAATTTAGTCCTCGATGGGGTAACTAAGTACCTGATTTTGACGCTGCCTTCTTGAACATCTTGGGTTTTCAATCCACCTCCAAGTGAATATTGATCAGTACTAGAAGTAGTAACGTTCATGAAACCGTAGTTGCCAATGGGTCGACCCACTTGGAACCAATCGGAATTTGTGATAAAGTTAGCTTTAACTTGAAATTTGGGAGTGGATTTGGTGGAAGTGAAGAAGATGGAGGAGGGAAGAAGAGGAACACCCATGCCTATGTGCTGGATTATCCACAACGCACGCACGCACGCACGGGATAACATTTATATCAATAAATCAGATGTTCCAGTTTAAACTCTGGTTTATGTAAGATCCCTCTATATCTTAATATATGAATAGTTTATCTGATAAAATATGTAACTATTATTTTATTTTTTTGAAGGAAGGTACATTAACTATTATTAAATTCTTATTTATGTATAAATATGTTCAATGTTGATTTTTTATACACCAAAAAAATTGATAATATTAATAAGGGGTAATGGGGTATAGTTGAAAAAAAAAAGTAATAAGTCATTCTAGAAATTTGTAGATTATCTTTTTTTATTTAAAGGAATATATTAACCACAACAAATAGGCCATTCTAGCATAAGGTGTACTAGGAACATGCTTATAAAGTCGTTACAACAAAACTAATACTCAAAATGATATAGTAAACTCCAATAAGAAACAAGCTAAGAAACAAAAGCTAGCCTCCGAAAAGGATTAAACCATCAAATATGATAGTCAAAAGTGAAGGTTGTGTATCTCGCATTCAACCACCAAAACGACTGAAACTTAATCTTATCACATAAGGTATGCGTGTTTTCTTCCTAATGCTGAAAAATGTGTATGTTTCTTTCTTTTCAAATCATTCAGACAAAAGAGAGCCATATAATGTAAAGACTCGTCCATATATGTTTAAAGTGACCTCCTAAAAAAGTAAAATGCTAAAAATGATCTCATATGAAACCTGAACTTACTGTAATAATTTCAAGCCAATCTAAGAGCAAGGACCAAACTTTGCAAAAAAAAATAATAACACCTAACAAACAAGTACTCTCAAGATAATCAAAATGAAATGTAGTTTTCGATCTATGAAGGTGATGAACAAAGTGTTAACAATAACACTTACCTAGGAGAATTAGAACTCCTTGACATACCTAATGCTAAAAGCGGTGTTCCCACTATCACTCTTTGCTTTGATATAAGTATATGTGGTACCTTAACTATTTATGCGTCAGAGAGATCTTCTGGAATAAAGAACAACATTACCATTGAAAATTCCAAGGGAAGATTTTCTAAAGAGGAGATTGATAAGATGGTTAAACAAGCTGCTAGGTACAAATCTAAATAGGATTTGAACATAAATGAACGTTTCAAATAATGTCATTTACTACAATTGTGATTACATTGAAATATGTCATTTACTCAAAATTGTATCAGTGTTGGTGTTGACTACGTGTATGTGTTTAAGTTTTAGGCAACAACAACATAAAATAAACGAAAGATTACGATTAAAGGTGATTTTGAAAATACTTACAAACGACACTTGTGATCCCACCACACATATCAACAAAAAATTACGATTAAATGTGATTTTGAAAATACTTACAAACGACACTTGTGATCCGACATGTGCCGTGTCAGACATAGAAACTGACACGACACCGCTAACAATTGTGATTATGTCATTCACTCAAAATTGTATCGGTGTTGGTGTTAACTACGTGTATGTGTTTAGGTTTTACTATTTTAAGCAACAACAACAAAAACAACAAAAAATCAATGAAAGATTGTGATTAAAGATACAATAACAACAACA
>Ga0099826_10002320_pt1 | contig 12206 bp, 7 predicted proteins | sample Mtrugardesep15_FD_76830 | JGI IMG/M metagenome (GOLD analysis project Ga0099826, IMG submission 76830) | Root nodule microbial communities of legume samples collected from California, USA - M. trunc garden sep15 | ecosystem: Host-associated > Plants > Roots > Nodule | place: USA: California...
CAACATGTTTAGATATATTCTTTAAAAAAAACATATTGAGATATATTTTCTGAGTTATTGTTTTTGACTTCTTTAATTGAATGATCAAAACGATACACATAAATAAATTCATCAATGTTTTCTTAATAGACAATGGAACCAATAATTTAACTTTATGCTCTTGTCATGTGATCTGTTACACTTTCATCAGAAGAAGTGGCATCAAATATTCTCTCTCTTGCCATGATTGCCTACAAAAGTTGAATTTTCCCAGTATTAATAACACTCAAACAACATATTCTTATAGTTGTAAAAAAAAAAATGAACATGTATACTGGATAATGATATAAAAGTATTTATAAAACATGGACCTGTTTTTTCCAGTTTGTAAGAGACGTGATGATGGAAAGAAAAATTGTTTGGACAATGGAGCCAGCAACTATTCCAATCCAAAGTCCCTTTGCTTTGAAATGTACAATGAAACCCAATACTACACCTATAGGAATTCCTACTAGATAAAATGCTCCAAGATTAACATAGGCCCCAACATATTGCCACCCACTTCCTCTAGCAACCCCTGAATATCAAAGAAATGGATTTATCATATGGTTATAGCAGGTTAGAAACATGATATGTCTTATGTTTGACACACCATTCAAATGCAAAAATGGTATTGCTTATGTTAATGTTGATCCATGTTAATCGAGTTTTTATTAAGTCAGTGACAAGTCATATATCTTTGAAAAAACATTAAGCAACTGATTGAGCTCAAGTGGTTAATGAAATTCCTAGGACGAATCGTTAAGAAGAACCCAAGTTTGAATCCTGATGGAAACAATTCTTAACCAGACTTTATTTATCTTTCGGTCGAACTCCAGATTATAAAGGACCCCTCCCACTAGTAACCGGCACTTTAACACCTAAGAAATACATCTTTGAAACATCTATAGTCCAAACTCGTGCACATGCCTCAATAGGGATGTATATTATAGATGTAACACTTTAACATGTAAATAATTGCAAAATAGTGTAAGGAAGAGTTGTTAACCTGAAAGAACTGCTTGCAAGCTGTCTGTAAAAATTGATACACATAGCAAAGGTGTCATAACAGCCACATAATGAACAACCATACTATCATTGGTATAAGCATAACCCAAAATGCATCTGCAACCTAATAAGATTGCAGTTATAATAAGAGCCTCTGTAGTTGCAAGGAACATTGCTGTACAAATAGAAAAACGAACTGCTTTTGGATTCCCAGCTCCTAATTCATTTGAAACTCTTGTGCTGTCACATAGAACAAATGAGTCACTTTTCATTTTACTATGTTTACATGTTAATGCTAGTATCCATGCATGTAAATTTACCACATTTGTCATGATGTTTGGTGAAGTTAGAAATATACCTAGCAGCAGCCCCAAGCCCATAGGATATGGTAAAGTGCAATGTAGATATTGTCAAACTGATCATACACAAGAAAGTTAGAGCTTAATGGTTTAATTTTCTTCGAAAACATTATTGCTTGATTAAAAATGAAAAATGTAGTAATCATATTCAACTTGAAATCAAAATAAGTGTTACCATATAGAAAGAACTGATGTCTCCAATTTTGGATCTGGAAAAAGTCCAGCTAGCAAAACAAGCAACTCACATGCCCACCATTTAAGACTGAAAAACAAACATTTATTCATGCATTTTTTTCATACAACAAAATTATTTTTCTAAGTGAAATAAAAATACATAAAAATGAGCAAGAAGAAATAGTTACCAAACCATAGCTGCTGATGGAACAGCAAGACCAAAGAATTCTCTAATACCAAGAAAAGCCTTCATGGAAAATGGCACACGTGTTTTCTCACAAGAAGATGAATATTTCACAAAGGACAAAAGTATCAACACATTCAACCAAGTTCCTAAACTAAAGGAAATTGCTGCACCAACATGCCCTAACCCTAATTTAAATACTAATGTCCAACACATTACTCCATGGAAGCACAAAACTATAAAGGAGCTAATAATCATTGGAAAAATTAAACTTTGAGTTTGGAAAAAACGTGTTAGAGGTTTAAGAATTGCTGATGCAAATAAAGCAGGTATTAGCCAAAGTGCAAATGTACGAGCTTGAAAGGAGATTGTAGGGTCTTGACCTATGAGAATTAATATTTTGTCCATGAAAGTCCATATAATAGTGATTGGTGCACAAACCATAGTGAGGGATATTACTGCAGTATATGTATATATTCCATGTTTTTCATAATGTCCTGCTCCATAAGCTTGGCCACATAAAGTTTCTAATCCACCAGCCATCCCTGACTAAAAAATTAACAAGAAAGAACTAAAGAAGTTATTTATACACATTGCAAACAAATTAAGTCTTCAAATTGTATAACTATTTTACAGATGCATTTAATCAATTCACTTCATTATGCCACTTTTTGAAGTTAATTCATAAAATGTCTCGATAAATATCTATTTGACATAGTTTGATTGGATGAATTGTAAAAACAAAAAATTATATTGTTGATTCAGAGAAATTAATCTCTTGATATGTTTAGTTGTCTTGTATTATTTGTCATTTCGAAATATTAAAGATGTATTAATCATATTTTTCACTAAGTTTATTAATCTAGAGATATAACATTGCTCATCTACTTAACTTCTCTACTAACTATTTTATCGACATGAATATTTTAGCAAACGAAATTTATTTTATCATAAACATTAGCACAATGTTCTTTTTTTAAATTGTGCAAATCTTTAAATAATATTTTTTAGGCCAAATACTTTCCCGGGTCCTTTAAGTTTCATGTTTGTTTCAGATAGATCCTTTAAGTTTCTAAGGTTTCAGATAGGTCCTTTAAGTTTCAAGTTTGTTTCAGATAGGTCCTTTAAGTTTCTAATGTTTCAGATAGGTCCTTTAAGTTTCGAGTTTGTTTCATATAGGTGTTTTTTGTGATAGAGAAATAGTTGAATAGAAAGGACTTATCTGAAACAAACTCGGACCTATCTGAAACCTTAGAAACTTAAAGGACCTATCTGAAACCTTAGAAACTTAAATGACCTATCTGAAACAAACGTGTAACTTAAAGGACCTAGAGAGGCATTTGCCCTATTTTTTATGAGATAGAGAGAGGGGTAATGGAATCTTATTTTCGTGTAAAAAAATATTGAATCTTGTAATTATTCTTGTGTCCTTTTCACTCTAGAAAAACATCTGATATAAATAAGTTTATAAATGATTTCTCCTCAAGTACCAAAAAGGTTTATTATAAAAATAAAAAAAAATTACCTGAAACCAAAACTATGGCTTAGTGACATCATGAAGAGGTAATTGGAAAGGAGCCTGTCTATGTATTATTTTATATTATATGAGCATTGTAATTTAAAAAACTCAACTTCTACACAATAGAGAAGACACTGTAATTTTCATTTTGTATTTCAAAAAAAAAAAAAAACATTGTAGAATAGCCATTCAATTATTTTGACGTAGTAAAATAGTCATTCTCAGATATATGTAGAGGACATTGAAATATTGGAAAGAGTGAGCATGGGGGGAAATAAAACCAGCTTGTACTCTTTTATAACCACTTCGTCCAAAACAAAAATATTTTGGACCATATTATAACTTACTATAAGATAGTGCCAATTATTGTTAGGATAGTGCATTAATATTTATGAAATATTGGAATGAGTGAGTATGGGGAGAGTGTTCCTCTTAAATACAAATGCACACATAAATAAAAGCAACTTGTAGTTTCTTTTAAACCCACTTGAATTGATACGGTGGCATTAGTTTTAGACCGTTGGTTAATTTAGTTTCTTCAACAAAACAAAAATGTAGTATCTTTTGGACCCATTTCGTCAAAAAAAAAAAATGTAGTAGTTTCTTTTGGACCATATAAGATACCAATTATTGTAAGGATAGTGCATTAATTTATTATTTTAGCTTCATCCCTTTGTGTCTCAAAAAAATATTACTTTTTGGCTAAAAAAAGAGTGGGTATAAAATCTATGTTTTGTATGGTGAGGCCTAACAAAACCAATAATCCTAATATTGTTAGGCTGCATATTGTTTGTGGTGTCCCAAATTCGAACACTAGAGTTTTTACTTTGTGGATGTAAATTTATAGTTGTGTTTGTGACTTCGTTTCGAACAAACTTCAATCTCATGTAAAAGTGTCTCATATTATTAACTTCCAATATCAAAATAAAACCTAATAACAAATCATACTTGTGAATGATATTCGATTTCAAAGGCAATACAAGGCAAAGGATAATAAAATTAATTAAGAACTTACCAAAATACTAAACCCAGAAACATTAGTGAGAGATGTAGCAATAGCAACACTTGAAAGAGAAAGCTGATTAAGATGTCCAACCATCATAACCGATACTACTTGTAGAAGATATTGTAGCACACTCGTTGCCACCATTGGTACAGCTATAGTACCCATTTTCTTCAGCTCCTCCATTAATATTGTCCTCTTTTTTGTCCATTCACACTTGTTATTTGAACCCTCTTCCATTGTTTCACTCATGATCATTTACTATCTATGATATCTATTTATAGATATTTTTCTCACTCACTTTTGTGACAATTTCTTGTTCTTCTGTAATTTTTCCTTCTTTGGCTCTACGTTTGTCCTCTTTGTGTCATCTGCACATAAAACAACATTGGCATCAATGTATATATATTAAAAATAATAATTAGCAATATTAAACAAACAATTATTGATATCTACCTTAACCTGAGTTGATTGAGTGAATATATATGAAAACAAAATTATCTTGGGTTATTGACTATATTTTGGGCAGAATATAAGTTTCTCTCTCTACGTGTGTGTATTTTAATGTGCATTCGTTTTTAACCGTTTAATATAATATTATTTTTGAATTAGCAAAAAGAATATTATTTTTCAATAATTAAGAATATGATTATTATTAAGATTCTAAATAGACTATTTTTCTTGTCATAAAAAAACAAAATAGACTATTTTTCCTTTTCATAAATCGCAAGCGTGCATTAGTGTTGTCCACACACGCACATGCATTAGAGGTGATAAAATGGACATAATTATTCACGTAAAAAAATGGACATAATTTGATGGGTTAGTCAATTAATCCACATTTTTGCATGGATTTGGCCTAAAAAAAATAGGTACAATAAGTTCTTGCTGGCCTTAGTTCATTTAACTCATAAAAATTGAGGTAAGCCGAACTAGTCTATTCTACTTAGACTTAATTTAACATTTCAATGTGTTTTTTTTAAAGAGTGGTGCTATTGACAGCGAAAAAAACATGTCGAATGTATCACGAATGGTCTGGAACCGTTAGATGACCATCATTACAACAATACATGGGTGGTTGGAAATAAAAGTGATGGAGAAAGGTATCATGTTTGTATTGGTCGGGATGTTTTCGCGAAAAAATTTCTCGAGACAAGTAGTATTTCTATTTTTTAAAATGAATTTTTTTAAAGCTAAATATTGTTGGGTGCAGAGGGATCATCTGCTTCAGTAGCTTGATAATATATTAAAAAAAGTATAGAGAGAGGGAGGAGTAAACCAAAATCCTCAAGAAAAATAAAAGCTAAAATATAAAGACCAAAATAGATAGAATGTCTAAAAGCATAATGGGGACTTTCCATCAAAGAACTGGGGAGGAGAATGGTTGAATACGCATACCTTGAACTCTTTTCTCGCATTTGTTGCTTTAACTTCTTTTTCTTCTTCTTTCTTGGGACCATCAATTGAAAATGTTGACTTGTATTTCCATCTAAGTCAACAATCTCTTCTTTTTGAGTTGTGTTAGCCCATGATCCACCTATAAAATCCATAATTTGTTGGACCATAATAGAAAGAAAAAAAAAACCTAAAACTTGCATGTCATGAGTAACATTTGCATTGAAGTTTTCAGCACTATGAAACTACCTCCTAATAGAAGTGAATATACTATTACTTTCTCTTCAGGATCCTCTCAAAAGAAAGTGTCAACAGAGTTTGAATCATCATCACGATTCTTCTCAATATTTTCTTGATCCAATGGGGTTTATGTTTCTACATTAAAATCATCCCTACTTGTGGTTAAGTTGAAAATGTCATATTCAGAGCCAAATTTCCATTAATTTTAGCCTGGATTGCATAGTGTTATTATTAGCAATAACATGATTGTAACTTCATTCAAAGTTATGTCCAGAGTGGATGCTTTGTTGTTATTTCTTGTAACATTATTGCAAATTTGGAGTTCATGCATGTTTTTATGTTCTTGCCTCGTTGGCTTTATTTTGATCTTAGCCTCAAAACATCATCAATATTCACCTCGTCTTTATTTGATCCTCTTGCAGTAATCAATGCTATGACCGATAATTTTGCAGTTATTACATAAACAAGGAAGATTTTTTTTAATCTGAAACACAAAAAAAAAACGAAGCTTTTCCTTTCATCTAAAATTTTGTATATATGATACTTGCTTTAAGGTTCATATCAACCAAAACTCTAACAAAATGACCCTAAGGTCTATCAAACATAGATTTGTTGGATGTATCATCCTTACAAATAAGAGTATCAATACTACTATCAATTTCAAAAAGGATCTTAGGTATCTAATGTTTTAGTGAAAGATCATAGATTCAAAATCATACTTGAGTTGTTGATTGTTGTTGCACTTAAGGCTTGAAAACACAACTCCAAGCCAAGAGTTTCAAGTAACCAGGGCTTAAATTTCAAGAGACAATTGCTCTAATACTTCTTAGATCTTCAAGGGATGAAAATGAGAACTCATTAAAGTAACATGTTGTAGCCCAAAAGATAGACATCATAAGGCATTCTCTTTTAGAGAGACCATCTAAGGCACACAACTGATTTTGTTGATCCTGAATATAGCCATGACCCACAAATCGAAACCCAACCAACCAGCCACCAAATTCCAAAGTATACTAAACACGAGCATCTGACAAATAAGTGATTATTATCCTCAACCATACCACATCCCCCTATGCAATTACACTCATCAAGAGGTACAACACCTCTTCTGAACAAATTATCCTTAGTAGAAATGTGATTCAAAAGCAAACGCCACACAAACAAGTTCACCTTGAGCGACACTGCTTTTAACCAAACATTCTTGTTTGCCTCTGTACCATTGTTGTCTATCGAGACCAAAAAATCATAAGCATTACTTATAGAATAAATTTTGGATGAATTTAACAACCAAATTCATCTATTAGTTTTGGTATCCTGCAAGACAAAATTCACCAATTCCTCCTCCCAAGCGAATAGACACCTACATCACTTCCACACTTCATCACCCTCACCCCAGCCTAATTCTCGATCGAAATTCGGATTATTAGGGATCATTCTCTATAAACCAGAGAGTTACATAAGAAAAATAAGCGATTGATATGAGACTGCTGTAATACATATATATTTACATGAGTTTGAATTGTATTTTCAAGATAAAGTTTTTTGTGTGAATTCTTTAAACAATGCATTTAAAACACTTTTTAACAAAACCCTAAAAGTATTTTATGTAATTAATGACATAACCACAAAACAACTTATGCAAATAAATAACTTTTTGTATATTATCTTGACAATTTTTTTTTACCAAAAAACACAACTTATATATTAATTTTTTGAAAGAACATATATATTATTTATAAGTTTGTTAAGGTATTTTATATGATAAAAACAGCTTATAAATATACAATTTTTTTAAGAAAAAACAGTTTATATTTATCCTATTTTTGTTTTTGCGGCGAAAGTCAAGCTTTTCGAAACCAGAAACTCATCATTGTTTCCTTTTCTCCCTCTCAAAAACCCTCACTCACTCTTCTCTACCTCTCTCTCTCTCTCTCTAACCGTTTATCTCTACATTTTTCGCCATGCCTAAAAACCACCGCCGACGCCAAACCCTCCAACAACAGACGAGTTCATCATTTCCATTTTTTCATTTGTTAAATCAAATTATTTCAATTCGTTGTTTTCATTTTGTTTGTAAGGTATGGAACCTGTCCAAAGCAGTTCAAGAAAGCTAAGAACGATCCTCTCAGGTTTCAGAGCCATCCATCTCTTTTTTTTCTTTTCATGTAAGTCGACTTATATACACTGTCAATGTACAAATTTTGTACACATGCACCTAATGATGAGTTGCCACATAAAGTAATGAGGTATGAAAAATCATGTGTTTTAACTCATTAAGTGATGCGTCAATACATTATTGAATGCATGTGTAATTTTTTTTACACCGACAGTGTATATCAATTAAACTCTTTTATTCTTGTAATTTAAACCTGTTTCGAGTTCTCTTATGTGATTTGCTGTGAATTTCAATTAGGTTGGTAAAGCTGGCTGGCTGTCAAAAATGGAAATCGATAATGCTGTGAGTAATTTGCTTGTGTTTGACTGAACAAATTTTCAAAATGCTAGTTCACGTTTGATTTTATTTTGTGGTCTATGTGTATTTAAGGACAAGGCTCCTTAAATTGCAATGGCAGAAAAGAAGAAAGAGGAGTTTGAGCTGGATGCTGACTATAATAAGGTTCTGATCGATGGCCTATAATAGTGAATTGGTGATTGCTTTATTTTTATCTTGGACTGGTTTTTTTGTTATTGTTGATTGAATAAGTTTTGATGTATTAGCTTGTGAAAGAATTTCATGGCGAAAGAAGTTATGACAAGTCAGAGTCTGGAGTCAAGGATGAGGAGGAAGATGATGTAAGATTCTTCTTGCTTATGTGTTTCTTTGTTAGGTGTTCATATTGATGGTTGTGTTGGTTTATGACTTTATTGATTTGTTTATGTACTTTAGGATGAGGATGATGAGGGAATAAATAATGTGAGAGAGGAGTGAAAATATGGGGGAAACAATCTCCACCATTTGCTATGTATTGTTCAACCATCTCTTTTGCCCTTGTTGGCCATTAATAATGTTTACTTTAAAATCTAAATTTAAATTTGAACTTCAAACACGCGCATACATTTGCTATGTGTCATTCAATTCTCTCTGCTGCAAACAAGTGTAAAAGAGATGGTTGAAGGATACATGTCAAATGCTTGTTTGTGTTGGAATTTAAAGTGAGAATTATTTATGTGTATGACAAATATACGTAACATGTATGACTGGGTTGGAGATTGTGCGATATTAAATGGTGTGTTGCATTGGTGCAAGCCAAAGATTAATGAAGAGGTGAAATAATATGTCATTATGGTATGTTTGGATTTAAAGGCTTATGTATTTTGATAAATTTGTCATGGTAGCAAGGGTATCAATTCTTTTTACTATGATTTTTGGTTAACCGTCAAGAGTTCGAAACCAACAACCAATGAAAGTTTAAATCAGTGCGATCACGATACCTTGAACAAGTTAATTGGTAAGCTATGCTGCCTTGTGAGTGTGTCAACGGAAGTGTTTAGGTTTAAAAGAGTTAACAGTAAGTCTCAAAGAACGAATGAAACTGTAAAAAACATGAAAGCAGGAAAGTAAATGACAATAGTTCAATCAATGTCAAACTTAAATTGAGTTGAAACATGAATTTTTTGAAAATGATAGAAGGCAAATCACATGAAATGTAAATGCAGGGTGGAATGTAAAAACAGCTGAAAAATAATGGACTCGTAATGGAAATACTTGAAATTAAATTAGTTGAAGGTAAATTCTTAAGGAACATACACAACTTTCTCCATTTTTCAGGTTGTTTTTCAATATTTCTTTACCCAACATAAACTTCCAACCTTTGGTCGCTCGTTCTCGCGGTCCTTCTTGGTTTACCAAACCCGTTGATCATGCTGATACTGACTGTCAAAAAGTATGAAGTCATTATTGTATTGGTCAGTTTCCCAGAATTCAATTCCGGTCATGTGTCTACTTTCCTCCCTAGTGCCTATGCTCGACAAATGGGTTCATGTCAAGCCATTCCTTGTCCTTCTTAAATTCTGGTGAGGTATCAATAGTGCTAGGGGTTGAGGCGAAGGAATTCAACAAGATCTTCAACACCAATAACAATCAGTTGAAATCTCTTCGACTATTGCCCTTTGGCAGGACACATGGGGCTTGCAAAGGTTTTGCTACTTGGTGTAAGAAATTTTATGCCCCGACCATTTGGATTTGGCCGGCTGTTTGGTCAGAGTGGACACATCTATTACGCAGCTTGCCGTGTCTTCAAGCAAAACCCAAGGTGAACATATTGCGAATATACGAGCCTTTCAAAGATGCTATAGGCTTAAATGGTACCCACAACGATCCTTTGTGATCATTAAAACTATTAATAAAGTCTTGGCTATACTTAAGGTACACGATGACAAACATTATTTTAAAATGTGTATGCACTAGGATGAGAGACCTTTAATTCCAAACTTTAAAAAGGTTCCTTATCCCAAACCAGTGCTTTTGTTTTGTGCATCTTTGGTTTGACCACGGATTTTTGGTCGACCGAACGGTGCTGGTAGTTTCTTCCCCTTGAAAGGGCTTACCATTCGACTACCAACCTGTCTGATAAATTTTATTGGGAGGTTTACCTTTTTTGATCGGTTTGAGGATCCTTCTAGCAAGTTGGAGGTTGGTTCCATTGTGACTATAATGTTTTATCAAGGTAATCTTCAGTTGCTAGAAGGAGCTTGTTTCCATTATGACTATAATGTTTTATCAAGGTAATCTTCAGTTTCTTTCTTCAACCATGTCGTTAATTTTGACACCCTCTATATTTTATTTTTAGATGTGCCTTTAGGTCAACCCCTCCCTATTGAGTCAACAAGAAGCAACATTACTGTCATAGGCAGACAAAAGAAATTGACTTTTAAGTCTACAGTCTTACTGAACCCTTTTTTTATCTGCAGTCCGATGACAATACTGCTTCTAGTCCTGTATCAAGGACTAATAAGGTAACACAAATGGTCGGCACTTCCACCCAAGGTCGGCCCTCTAAGGTATACCATTCTAACCACAATTATAACTATTTATATCCCCTAATGGTCACTGACTGCCAATTAGTTTTCTCTTACAGGTGAAGGAAATGCCTCCTTCTCCCTCAACTTCCTCTGCCGACGAGTCTTTGTTGTCGCCTGAAATCGGAGGGGTCCAGTCAAAGCCTTTCGTGTTTCCTTCAGTTTGGTTTTAAAACATTTAATTTGGATTTTTGTTTACATTTCTTTTGTTTACACTTACAGCATATCACGATTTACCCCGACAACTGTGCTGGTGATGCTGAAAATGTTCAAAAAGTTATTGTTGAGGTAATGTCACATTATCTTCTTTACTTAACATGACTTATGGACATCTCTAACCCTTGGCATGTATTTTGCAGAAAGTTCTGTCAGCATCGGAGGTCAACCTTTGCCAACTTCTAATCCTGCTGCGTCGGCCATGGACACTGTGATCGCCAACCCACAAACAAATGCCTCTCGATCTGTAGATGTGGTCACCATGAAAGGGTTTTTTCAGGAAGTTGAACCTCGTCAAGATCCAACAGATAACTTGCTTCACCAGGTTCAGCAAGAGCGTATTGGCGACACTAACAATGCTGACCCCGCAGATGACTTGCTTTCTTTGCTGACCGACTCAAGTCCTACAGCTTCTGCGTTTTCTGGTTGGTCCTCCACGGCTGCTGGGATTGATTCTAGTTAAGCCATAGAACTTTTTAAAGAACTAAAGAGACTAATGTCAAAACCTTTGGACGTTGCTTTTGTTGATACCTTTGCATTCAACCAGATGAGGAGGCTAGTTGGAGAACTCAAGCCTCTAAAGCAACGACTGCCTCTCTCAAACCAAAGTACTCTTTGGCAGATCAACAATTTTCTATCCCTTCATGCCTCCAAGAATGCTTTCTTAACAACCACCCTTCCTGTTTACGAGCAAGCGGTGAATTCCAAATAGGACTTTGTGAAGAAGCTCCTTCATCTCAAAGAACAAAAAGAAAAGATTGCGGTAAATAAAAAGCAGCAAGAGGCAGTTAAGGTAATGACTGAAGAGAAAGTTGACCAACTTAAGAAGCAATTGTCCTTAGCTGAGGCGGTACTAGCTGAAGCCAACGCCGGTATTGCTTTCTGTATCAATTTCGAAAAGAAGCGTGTTGAGAGCATCAATGCCCTTCGTGACGAGGTGAATCAGACTGTGAAAACTCTAAGAGTGTGTTTGGATGGGGTAATTGAATTTTTTTGAAGAATTTAGAATTTTAGGGAATTCAAATGATTCAATTCAATTGCTTTCATTGTTAAATGTTATTGTTTGGATGA
>Ga0099826_10002321_pt1 | contig 12206 bp, 8 predicted proteins | sample Mtrugardesep15_FD_76830 | JGI IMG/M metagenome (GOLD analysis project Ga0099826, IMG submission 76830) | Root nodule microbial communities of legume samples collected from California, USA - M. trunc garden sep15 | ecosystem: Host-associated > Plants > Roots > Nodule | place: USA: California...
AGTTTCATGAAAAGTTGAAGCATAACTTTGATCTTCAGATTCAAATACATGTAATAAAAGCGTTTAACAATATTACGTGACAGTTTTTTAAAAGAACAATATTACATGACGAGTTATGCTATATCCAGTGACACTCATTTTCTTGAAATATCCCAAAGTATGTTTTTATTAGTGAAAAAGGCAAAAATCGTTGCATTAATTAATTCCAGATTTGGTGGGATTCAGGAAGTAGTGGTGTGAAACAACTATTGCACTGCTTCGTGATCCCTTCGGGATAAATTCAATCGGGATCTCTAGCATTTTTCTTACATGACATGGTTAGTTTTAATTGGTCAAATATATTAATTATTTTTGGTAAACAATGTATAATTAGCGACATGACTAACCAAATGCAACATCATTAACATATCTAATTCTACTCGATCTATTATGATCCCCACACACCTAAAAAAATTAGTGTTTTTTATTCCATACAAAGAATACCAGGTTAATCTAAAAAATAATAAAAAATACCAAGTTCACACAAAAAAAAAAAAATCAAAGACATGAGTTTGAGGATCTTATTACGAATTCTTTGAGTTTGAGGTTTTACCCAATCTTAATGAGTCCCCGTAACCTAATTCACCTATATATTTATCATTTAGATGATACTAGCAACAATTATAATTGTACTTATAGTTTTTAGATCAAGAAAAACTACAAACATATGTTTATAAGAGAGTAAAAATAACAACAACATTGGAGTTTTAGGGCTCGTTTGGATTAGCTTATTTTATAGCTTATATGAAACAACTTATGCAAACAAATAAACTTTTATGTTTTATTTATAAGTTTTTAAGGTAGTTTATGAAAAAACAGTCTATAAAGATACATTTTTCGTTAACGAGAGCTTATAAATTAAAATAAAAGCTTATTTATTTACATAAGCTATTTTTCATAAGCTCAAACCAAACGGGGCCTTAATATCAAGCTCAATATAATTTTACTTAATACCCCCCACAATTATACCTACACCCTTCCAAAACACATAAACTACCAAAGATGAGGCCCATTATTATCTTCATCGTTGACGAAAAACAAAAAGCAACAAAACAAACCGCTACACGCTATCAGAAACAAGTTGGATACATCGGAGTAACTCAGCTAAAGCTTCCCGAGAAACGCGATCGAAGTTTCTCATCGGCCGGCAGAAACAGTTAGAAACTCGTTCAGGTTTCCCTTTCTCCTTTTTTTTTTCTTTCTTAAAAAATTTGGATGTGATTCCACCGCGAATTATTTCTGCGAAAGGAAGTCCAGAACAGCGATTGAGATGCAGGATCGCGGCGCTTTAGCGTCAAAGCTCCGCGATCTCGCACCTCGAACGCCACTCTGGACAGATATTCCCCAATTGGGTGCTAAAACACAACATATTAGGGCCAATTATAAACCTTGTTAGTTTATTAGATGATAATATTTGCTAGTAATTGCACAAGTTGATATCTGAACAATATAAATTATAAACCTGGTTTGCTTGCATCTTGATATGTAATTATTTTGTTCATGGTAGTTCTAATTTCAAGCTGGGCAAGTTTGGGATAGAGTTTTTGTATGCTTGATTTCCAATTCATGTGATTATTTTCATATCAAATGAAACCTTGAGTTCTGTTAGTTAGTTAATGTTATATCGTCAACCAGGTTCTCCACTGATGGCTAAAACAAACAAAAAGCGCCTAGAAAAACTTCATCAAGAGGATGATGATTGGATTATAGTTAAAAAGCAGAGAGTGATCATTCTTGTTCCTGCTGCATCTGAAAGATCCTCAACAGAGAATGAAGAGGCGAATCACATTCATCCTATGCCTCTTGTAATGTCAGGTAACCTCGAGGAACTTCCCACCGAGACGCCTAATGAAAATCCTTCTGGTAACGAACAAGAGAAGGCTGTTTCGTTGGCTGTCCAAAAGAAGATTCATACTGTGAGAAGAGCTCCTCCTCCAGTATTACTTAAATCACCTTCAGCCAATCCACCATGTGTAGATCAAAGAATTGAATCGAAAAATCCACATCAAGTTAGTAGTTTTAAATCCCACAGGTTAGTTGGAGTATCAAATACGTCAAAAACTGTTAAGCAGCCCAGAACATTATTTGCACCTAGAAGGTTCTCCAACTTTGCAACTTTGGATCGAGGTTTGAGAGCGTCAAATCTCGAGAGGAAGCTTGAAAGAGCTGGTGGGTTGAATAAGTGGCTGGCTTCCCTTGGATTGGAGCAATTTGTGAGAATGTTTCGGGGGAAGATTATCAGTAAGTATCAGCTGGTGAATCTAACCATGAAAAAACTCAAGGATATGGGTGCCAATGCAGTGGGACCTCGCAGGAAACTAATCCACGCCATGGACTGTGTTTGCCAGCCATATTGCTTTGAGGCCTTGTAGAAGTCCGACTCTGTAGTATATTGAAATTATATACACTGCATCCCAGGACATGGTACTAATGTAAAACTTGGTTTTTGGATGCTCTCCTGTTCATGGCACTCGATCCCAGGACATGGTACTAATGTCAAATTCGGTTTTTGGATGCTCTTCTGATCATGGCACTCGAGTCTGAAATAGTGTTTGAATACTATTGTATTAGTTGTATATACTTATGATTCATGAATTATGAGCAAATATTCTAAATGAGCGAGGGAGGGAGGTTCACTGTGATATATTGTGTTTGGTTGAAATAGAGGAATAACTCTCTTTTTCTTTTCCTTTTGAAGGACAAAAATTATCTCTATTTTTGTTTGGTTCACGACAAGGAGATAGATAGATATTTTGATGAAGAAAATATGTTAAAATAATTTTTACACCTTATGACATTTAATGTGTCACTGCATCTAAATTTTTAAAAATGTGTCCCCCCCTCCAAATTATGCAGACATTGGAAGGGAACCATCTGTGAATCTGAAGTAATTCTATTACCCCTCTGCTAAAAAAAAAAACTAAATAAACAGTAAGGTTAATATAATCTCTCTCTTTTTCATTTTATCTCAACAATTCCTAGCTCAGTCCATTAAATTGCCGAAATTGTTAGGTTAAATGTTGTACTTGTGATTCAAACTCCAACTCCTCCATGTGTGTATGTGAGTTTCTAATAACTATTGTCACTTTGTCTATTAAAAAAAAATAATGTTGCAAGTTAATTTGCATAAAGTATAAATGTAAAATTATTTTGTATATGCATCATACTTGTCATGGAATACAAAGAAGATAATCCTGCTAGTAATGAAACTTTATTTGTTGAATCCTTCCTTGTTGTAGTATTTTTTTAAAGGAAATGTTAAAAAGTATCCGTGGGGTATTTATTAAGAAGTTTAAAGATGAAATTTTGTCTTAGGAATGATGCATTCAACATATTGAAAGTTTAAAAAGTAACTTTATCCACATAAATTTTATAAATTACTTCTATTTTTGAATGTTTAACTAATGTCATAAATGTATTGGTTAACAAGACCCATTTTTTAATAGCAAATGAAACTTTTATTGATAATTAAAAGAAATAAGTACAAGCGGTACTAAAATCAAACACATATATAAAGTACATTTAGTACCTTGTTGTAGTCAAATGAGAAATGTATGCTTGGTTTTGTATTGTATGGAATTTATCTGCATCTCAGCATCTGATGTTGGTCTACCCTCCTCGTATTGGAAGCTTCTCTTGGTCGTGGCAATGAAACTCCTGTGGAGAGACAACAACTCTGAAACTTTTCCAACATCCAGATTTGTAATATGACCTTTGGTACAGGGTGATTAATCAAGTAGATTCATAATGCTCTAGAACAATTTCGTCATTTGAATCAAAATTTGAGCACAATTCAATTAAGTTTGTTGTTGTTGAATTTAAAATGAATATTAATGGTGTTGGTGCTCATTCTTGCACTACCATAGCTTCAACTTGTGGTGGTCTCATCCGTGAGACCACGGTTGGCTGCTTCAATTTTGCACGAGATTTTTAAATTAAGAACCTTATTTTGTAACTGGCTCTCTTTTTATCTACAACATGGTTAGAAAGGTCATAACACCTACACTCGGGGGTGGAGCATGGGCTGAATGGGCGGTCGGTCAAGCACCCATTTTTTAGGGAAACAAATTATTGTTTCTATTTAGTACTTGGTAATTTCTTTTTAGAGAATCTTGTTTATGAATAAATCTTTTTTTGCAAAAAAAAAGTAAGAAAAAAAATATTTGAATAATTAAAAAGATACAATTTTATTGATTCATCTGAAGTACCAAAAGCCTCAAAAGAAACAAATAAGTGTGTTCATATTTTATCAAAAAAATAAAAATAAAATAAGTGTGTTCATATGTTGGTTCCTTCTTATAAATTTTCTTTTGTTGTATGATGCTCGAAAATAAATAAGTGTGATCAGTTTTATTTGTTGTATGATCCTCTTACAAATAAGTGTGTTCACGCAAGGCCTCTTTTATTAAAAAAAATAAATAAATTATGAAGTCATTTTATTTTATTAAAATATATTTCTCTAAACAAATATCTATACGGTAAAATATATTTTTAGATAAGCATCTATAAAGTAAAATATGATTCATTAGATATCTATAAGTGTATTTTTTTTATAGAAATATAAAATACAAATTTGTCTAAAAAAAGTACTTATTAATTCCATTTTTAAAAAATCAAAACATTAAATTTGGTCAAACAATTATACCAAGAAAAATAAAATGTTTGGTAGAAAATAAAACATTAAACAAAGCTAACGATGACGTGTCCTCGTGAGCTTAGCTCAGACATTACATAATTTATGCAGGGATAGGTAGGGGTAACGATGACGTAATATATGAATTGGAATTTGGAAAAGTGCAACTACCTACTCCCTCCGTCCTAAAATATAAGCAAAAAAATCCTATTTTCTTTGTCTCAAAATATAAGCAAAAAAGATCAACTTTTATGCTATTATTGTGTTTTTTCATACAAATCATATTTTCCAATATAAAATTAAATGCATGTTGCATTCAATTTGTTCCCCTTTTTATTTTCTCTATAATTTTTAAGCAATGAGAATTATTTTTACATCTTTCCATGAAACTTATTCTTAGAAAAACACAAAAAATTATACCTCAAATCACTAATTATTAATTTTTTTAATAAGTGTGAATTAACGTTTTTTGCTTATAAAAAAAGACGGAGATAGTACTCGACAAAAAAGGATAAAAAAAAAGGCAATTAGTTTGTTGTTGCTGTAATAATTCCGGTTTTGGAAAAAAATCGTCGTTTTCTGGTAACTAATATACGCGTTGAATTTGGGTTGTTGTTTACCGTTACCGAAATAAGCACGCTGGCTGGCGCTGGATCATCCACATGCATTCACCTTCATAACTCTCCGTCTTCATTCTCTTCACGGTAATTTCTCAAATCATTCTTTTCCTTTTTAGCAACGAATCCATTCATTTTTCACCTTCCCAATTCAATCATTGATCGTAGGCGATGAACCCTAATTTTACTTAAATTCCATAAATTTCGATACCCCAATTGCGTGTTAGCAGCAAATTTCGACAAAAAAATGGATCACGATCCAAAATCCAATGAAACCCCTTTGTTATCTTCCAAAAGAGCTTCAAAGCTTCAAACTTTAGGGAATATCATTGTTACTGTAGTTGGAACTGGTGTTTTGGGTTTACCCTTTGCTTTTCGGATTGCTGGTTGGGTTGCTGGTTCGCTCGGTGTTGCTATAGTTGGCATTTCAACCTATTATTGCATGCTCCTACTTGTGGGTCATCTTTGCTTTTCAAAATTTTAAATTTTATGCATATCTTTTTCTGTTGATTAAAAAATGATCATAGAATTTGATTCACTTAGTTTTGAATCTATTGGCTATAGCTTAGATAGCTTTGGAATCTTTTTGCTTTCACTGAGAATTAAAAACTTTTTACCTCAGAAACAAATCTGATTTTTTTAATTGTTTTGAGAAAGAGATCATAACTAATCTATGTCCTTTTTATTTTTTTACTACTATCCTTTTTTATTGGGGTATGTGTTGTGTACTTCACTGACTTGGTCCAACTTAGATTAGATTATTCCATTACTAAAAGGAACCAGTTTAAAGTAATATGGAACATATTTAATCTTGCAATTCCTGCCAATATTATGCGTGATGCATTTATTGATCTTGGCCATCGATTGCAAAACAATAGTCAATGTGTAATGTAAGTCGACCGATCTGAAATCGATGGATGAGATCAGTTAATGCATGTAACACCGTGTTTCATTATATGCAGGGAATTCGGGACCTGAGTTGTCATTGCATGGTTTGATTTTTATTTCATTGATATAGGTTTGGTGCAGAGATAAGTTGGCATCAGAAGAACCATTAGTGGAATCAAGATCGTATGGAGACCTGGGTTATAGATGCTTTGGAATATTGGGTCGGTATCTGACAGAATTTATAATTGTGGTAGCACAATGTGCAGGAGCTATTGCGTATTTGGTATTTATTGGGCAAAACCTTGATTCTGTTTTCCAAAACTATGGACCCTCACTTGCCTCCTACATATTTATGCTAGTACCAGTTGAAATTGGGATGTCATGGATAGGCAGCTTATCAGCTTTAGCACCATTTAGCATTTTTGCTGATGTGTGCAATGTCCTAGCTATGGGAATTGTAGTGAAGGAAGATGTGCGAGTGGCCTTAAAGGATGGGTTTTTGTTTAGAGAAAGGACGGCAATCACGTCGAACATTGGGGGGTTGCCATTTGCAGCAGGCATGGCTGTTTTTTGTTTTGAGGGGTTTGGAATGACACTTGCCCTAGAGAATTCTATGCAGGATAAAGCTAAATTCCCAAAATTGCTGGCTCAGACTTTTAGTGGGATAACACTCGTATACATTCTTTTTGGGTTATGTGGTTATATGGCTTTTGGTGAAGAAACCAGAGACATTGTGACCCTTAATCTCCCTAGAAATTGGTCATCTCTTGCCGTACAGGTAAAGGCATTCATATTTTGAGATGCCCTGTATATTTTTTGCTTTCACATTACTATTTTTATTATTTGAACTAGTTATTTATAGAAAATGTTTCGGTGAAAACTAAAAATTGCTTAAATTATCATTTGAACTAGACATTGCATACTCATGCTGTTTGTTCAATCCATGTTATTTGAGTATACTGCTGGTACCTAGTGCTTGAAGGTGATGATGGTTTTTGGTTGCTTTAACTATATTGTTTTCACTTTTGGGTTGTATGTGTCAATTGGTGTCCTGTCAGTTAATCTGTTTTACATGAAATCATTCTTCCTAAATTCTGTCCACTAAGCGTGTCTTTGTCTCTGTGGTCATATGTTGGACATGAAACCTTGCAATGGCGTTGAGTCCAACATGCTCACGAGCACGTTCTATACATAAACTAACACATTCTAAGTGTTGCATATCTAGTTGTGTATGTCCTGCTTTGGGTAGCACACCACATATTGTGTGCATTGGAAATTTATCCTTAGGCATGTCTACGACAAAACAATTATGTGCATTGGAAATTTGTCCTTAGACATGTCTACGACAAACTACTTTACACATTAACATCTCAAATTTTAGGAATTACAGTTATAAAGTGAATGAGAAAGCTTCTGCTGCAAGGAGTTCATAATATTTCATTGTTTTTCTTCAAAATTTCGTTATATTTCTTATTGGTCAATGTTTAACTTCTAGCATTTTATATGATGATGACAGGTAGGATTGTGCCTGGGGCTTATGTTCACATTCCCAATCATGTTACACCCAATTAATGAGATTGTAGAAGGAAAACTCAAAATCATACACAGAAACTATAACGATTCAATAAGACTAGGAAAAATTACAGTATACATCAGTCGTGCTATTGTGGTGGTTGTGCTGGCTGTCATAGCTTCATTTGTGCCAGAATTTGGTGTATTTGCCTCATTTGTGGGGAGTACCTTGTGTGCAATGCTTTCTTTTGTTTTGCCAGCCACATTTCACCTAAAATTATTTGGCTCTTCTCTATGCCTCTGGCAAAAGGTCCTTGATTATATTGTATTAATCAGTGGATTATTTTTTGCTGTTTATGGAACTTACAACACAATTGTTGGAGTTTGATGCATATACTGTAGAGATACATTTACTCTTGTTTATGCTTTTATACAACTCAAATAGTGATTTTATGTATCATATATAAGTGTATCACACAGTTAATGAAAAGTGTCACAGTTAATGAAAGTGACTTGTATTTTATAATTCAGAATGCTTAAGCGAGTTCTGTTCCTATTTACATTTTTTAAAAGATCATCAGGGCATTTAACTTCAAATTTATATGCACCCTATTTTTTTTCTTCTTAATTACATCTGACCACTACAATTTTGACAAAAACTATACTTTGAAATTTCAACAAAATCACAATACCTTGTGATTTCGCCAATCATGTCACAGGAAGTTGAGATTGAAAATTGTGTGATGCAATTACTTACTGTAGCAAATCCAAATCTCATTTATTTCTGTAGGCTGTGAAACTTGCTTTACAGGGCCAAGATGATTTGATCATCTGACACAGTAATCGCCGCCAGATTGCTTTTATCATGTGTGGGACATGACATCCAATACTAAACTTGGACAGACCCGTAAAGCATGTCCCTTGTAATGATCCTAACTAAATGGGTGAATCTTTATCTACTGAAGTTGTCCTCACATAACGCCATAGAGTCCTTTTCTTCAACTGTTTCATTATTATTGTTGTATAGCACATGTTCATCAATCTGTAATTCAGTAATTCTGCTATCCACTCCATTCGTGGATAAGATAGAACTCCTTACCAATATGAGAACACGTAGCAAATGAAAATTATCTTCGTTATAAACTGAAAAAAACATAGAACCCCACGTGGAAAGTTATGTTTGGATTTGGACAATCCTAAAGGAACTCTGTGGTCTACTAAGTTCCAAATTGCATACGGCCAAAACTACTTAGAATCCTACAATTCATGTATATGTGACTGTTCTATTAAGATCAGACGGATCAAAATCAAACTTAAATAATTTGGTTTTTTTAAGTAAATTTAAATATATAATTTAAATTGTTGGATCTTAATCGGATACCCTTAAAATGTACCGACCATGTTTTGCAACCAATTCAGATCCCAAGTTCTCTTACAAAAAAAAAAAACACATTATAATGATTGCATATTTATGGTTAAGCATTGCATCATGATTTAGTACTATCGTATTTTTGTGGGGGAGACATAATGGATGCTCTCAAGAGCTAATGGTTTTCCCACTCATAAAGGCGTAGACATCCACTCTACTTTTGGCATGGTTCCATCTGTGAAAGAGAAAGAAAACATTGATTCTCATTCTTTATCATACCAGACAAACATGAATTTTAAATTTATGATAATAAAAAAGAAATGAGAAAAGAAAAAGCCAAAATTAGTTTTCACGTCGGTTACCTTTTTTTGTTGATTTATAGCCACAACACAAAAGTTGTGGGTTATTCTTAGTATCTTTAAAAGATTTGCCATTGATAAGGAACAAGATTTTCATGTGAGTAGTGACATGAGTTGCTCTCTTGGATTGTTCTGGCGACTCAATCAAACTCCTCCACCGTGCATGAGATTGGATGAATGAGATGAAGTATGAACTCACATTCTTACTATTCATTCACCTCTCTGCATCCCATATGCCCGGCCATACATATCGACATTCATAAAAAATCAATTTTTTTTACATAAATTTATCTTTTAACATATTAATTATTTTATAAAATTTAATTCTACACAATGATTTTCTGGGATATATGTTAAAGATAAATTTTATAAATATGTTAATTTATAAAACATATTAATATATCTAAGAATTTTATAAAGATCAAGTAGGTTAATTATTCAAATGAACTTCAAAAAAAAAATATTTTCTAATATATGAGACGAGATAATACTTATTTCAGTTTTAGTGATGGGATCCATAAGAGAATAATGACTGGTTAGTAACTTGGTATATTTCTAGAAGAGACCTTTAACATATTCTAATAATTACTTACTGTGTATTCACTTGTATACACGTTAAATTGTATGTTTCGTATCCTCGTGAACTTAGCTCAGTTGGTAAGGATATTACATATTATATGTAGGGGTTGGGGTTCGAACCCGAGACATTCCACTTCTCTATATTTAAATATGTGAATTCTAGCCACTAAACTACTTTATCAAAAAGAAAAAAAATTGTATGTTTCGTCAATAAAATAAAATCAATTTCCCCTCTTTTAACCCTAACTTCTCACTAAATTCTAAAGTGTGATCCTACTTAAACTGAGTTGTTAATTTTAGTTGAACATTTTTTTTCTTCGACTTTTCTTTTAATATACATTTATTCTACAAATTCATATTGAATATTAAAACTGCAATTCAAATAAAAAGATGATAAAAATGTCAAGAATTTTTACTATTTTAAAAAATACATAATTTTTAATCAATATTTTATTTTATCTCCATCATAATTATTACGTATGAGAGTTTTTTCATCGTTTTATTATAATAATTTAAAATAAAAATTTATAATGTAAGATAAACATACCAATATTGTTAATATTTAAAATATATTAAACATAAATATTAGTTTATTATTTTCAAGAAAAACATATAAAAATTTCTCAATTTTTCTTTATATTTTCCACCTCCAAAGTCTTTCGTTCCATTTCCTTTCAAACTCCGAAACAAAGCATTAGTTTCTGCTGGTAGTCCTCCAAATGGAGAGATATTGAGTCCTATAAAATAGTTAAAACAGCCAAGTTTTTGTCCTAATATAAAGTAAAAAATGCTTCACCTTTTTCTCTCCTACTCATAAAAAATCATTATCAAAAAGCATAACTCTCCTAAAAAAAGATCATTAAGTTAATTAACTTCACCATTGAAAAGAAAGAAAAAACGCATCACTCTCTTCATCTTCTTGTTCCTCTTCTCCTCTTGTAACTACCCAAAAACACAAACAAACAAAATGACAACAAAACCCAACAATCTCTTAACAACAAAACCATCACCTTTAACAACAATGGTAATACTCTTAATCCTATGCATTCTTGGTTTCTACGCCTTCCATTTCCCCCACACACCCCCACATTCAAACAACACCTCCACCTTCCAAAACCTTTTCCTCTCATCTTCTTCCAACTCCACCATCTCCTCCTACCTCCGCACCCTCACCATGCACCCTCACCTCGCCGGAACTAAACCCAACTCCGACACCGCTAACTTTGTTCTCAACCACTTCACTTCCTTAAACCTTAAAACCCACACAACATCTTACAACGTTCTTCTCACTTATCCATTACACTCTTCACTCTCCATGCACTTTAACGACGGTTCATCTTCCAACCTTCCATTAACCGAACCGGGTTCACCCGGTTCAAACATGGTTCATGCTTACCACGCTTATTCACCATCCGGTTCAGTTTACGCTAAGGCAGTGTTTGTGAACTACGGAAGAGATAGAGACTACCGTGCAGTTGGCGTAAGCGTGAAGGGATGTATAGTGATAGTAAGAAAAGGTGGTGGTTTAGGGAGGAACACGGTGGTTGAGAAGGCTGAGGAAAACGGTGCTGTAGCTGTTTTGGTTTACAATGATGAGAATGACACGTGGCGGGATGGGTTTGAGAGAGGTCACGTGATGAAAGGTGTAGGGGACCCACTTAGTCCTGGTTGGGGTAGTGTTGAAGGTAGTGAGAAGTTGAGTTTGGATGATAATGAAGTTTTGAAAAGGTTCCCTAAAATTCCATCTATGCCACTCTCTGCTCATGTTGCTGATGCTGTTTTGTCTTCACTTGGTGTTACTCCGCTGCCCTTACAATGGAGGACTACCCTAAGAGCTAAGGGTATTAACCATGTTGGTCCTGGTCCCACTATGCTCAATTTCACCTACTTGGTTAGTACTTTGTACCCATTTCACCAACCTTTTTTTGTTGCTATGTTATGTCAATATTATGCTTTTATTCTTTTGTCAATTCAACCTTGACTTGACTTACTACCTCTTTGGGTTGAATTATTATTATGTTTCTTTTTTTATAAGTTGTTTTTCAACTTATTTTCATAAGTTCTTTAGGATATTATAATTTTTACGAAATTAGTTTGACTTTATATTATCTTTTAGGCTCTAATAAGTGTCTTTTACTTTTTACTAGGACATTTTATGTATGGGTGAATTTGAGGACGTATTCAAATTAATTGAAGCAAAAATATGAAAT
>Ga0099826_10002322_pt1 | contig 12205 bp, 6 predicted proteins | sample Mtrugardesep15_FD_76830 | JGI IMG/M metagenome (GOLD analysis project Ga0099826, IMG submission 76830) | Root nodule microbial communities of legume samples collected from California, USA - M. trunc garden sep15 | ecosystem: Host-associated > Plants > Roots > Nodule | place: USA: California...
ATAAATTAAATATGAATTTTTCTAAAAGCCAAATTTTCAAGATTATATTAATGAAAATTTTGACCTAATAATAAAATTTTGAGTTACTTTTTTGCGGAGGAACTTTGTATAATGCTCTAAATAAGTATGTAAAATATATGTTAAAAATTTAAAAGTTTAAGCACAATTAAGCAAATTTTAATTTTTCAAGGACTAAAAAGTATGTGTTGGTCCCTATTAAATTAAAATTTGTTTAATTATACTTAAACTTTTATATTTTTAAATGATTTTTAACAGACATGTTAAGAAAATTATAATAATCACTTTTATAAAAAATTAGAATTTTTTAACATGTAATGAATTAAATATAATTTTTTTAAACGTAAAAAATTCAATATAAAACTAACCAAAATTTGGACCTAAAAATAAAATTTTGAGCTAATTTATTGCGGCGGAATGTTTTATAATGTTTTAAGCAAGTATGTAATAAATCTTAATTTTTTAAAAAAAAATTAAGCATAATTAAACAAATTTTAATTTAACATGGACTGAAAACACTAACGGAAAATTTTGTACGGACTAAAAAGTGTGATTTATTTTTGTAGGACTAAAAATAAAACTGCAGATATTTATATGGACCAAAAACTTAATTAACCTTATACTTAATGTTTTAAGATTTTGAATGTAGATGTGGTGTCTCTCTCTTGTAGTCATAAAACATTAATCTTATGTCCCCGTGAGCTTAGCTCAGTTGGTAGGGACATTGTATAATTGATGCAAGGGTAGGGGTTCGAACCCCTACCACCCCACTTCTCCATATTTATAATGTGTGTGCTCCAGTCACTAGATTATCTCAGTAAAAAAAACATTAATCCTATCGTTTCTCTCGTGAGCGATGGACATCCTAACATGTTTAACGGTGGCTAAATGATATTTCTCTTCTATTTTTGTATATCTAGAATTTGTGATCTGCAAATATTTTGATTTTTAAGAAATTGTGGTGGATAATGCAATTTGTCAACTTATTGCACATTCCCTCCGTCCTAAATATAAGAATTTATTTGACAAAACTCTATTACAAAATATAAGTCAACTTTTAAATTACTAAATAAATTTATTGTTTCTTTTTCAAACAATCCCCTAATTAATAGTAGCAAAGCATCTCCAATGGTTATATTTTAATGAACTCATTTTGAGTTTCATAGACTCCTCATATGTTGTCCCAGCATCTCACGTCATTCTTATGCAACTCACACATATTTTGATCCAATAGTAAAAATTATGTAACTCTTAAGCAACTACATTCTTATTTTTATTTTATTTTTTATTCAATGTTGTCTCAAATTAAAATATTAATTAATTAAGTTATATAATATTTTATTTACTTAAGATACTTTAACAATTTCTATGACATTTAGTATATGAGTTAACACAGTTGGTTTGATAGTATTGGCTTGGGACCTTCGAATATACTCCTCCTCAAAGTCTCAGGTTCGATTCTCTCAAGTGTCAATTTAGATGGGCTAACTTAGCTTCTACAAAAAAGAAAAAAATCTATGATACCCTGTTTGTTGCATCAAGTTCCTCGAATGTGTTAGCTACGAGTTCGTCAACTTGCATAACCCTCTCTATGGCACTCCCATGACCCCATTTGAGATACTCTAAGTGTCTTCGAACACAAAAAGTCGAGATTAACTATATGCATATATAGATGGTATTTTAAGTATACTAATGCATGAAATTTACAATAGATGCTTATATTTAGGGACAAATACATTATAAACCAAAGTAAAGATAGAAGTTTGATACAAAGACCTTTAGAAGAACACGCACCAATATCTCAAGTCAACATCATCAAACCAACACAAGTGAGTTTAAAACCGCCCCATTTTACTATACACATTACCCTTTTTAAGGTAAAAATGTCCAAAAAGAATTGCACTTTATAAACCATCACTCCTTTGAAGCTTCACCACCTAAAAAAATCGTCCTAAAGTTGTTGATAAAGGAGGCTTCTTCATGAGCCTGATGTCTGTTGGCCATATAGACAAGGCTTGCATATTCATTAGGGGGTGATTGCTTTATAACACTTCAAATTGCTCAACCTTCTAAAATAAGTTTATCAAGAGTTATGTTTCAATTCAAAAGACAGCAATCAGATTCCAATATCCCGGATAGGTTTTGTGCAATTGAGAGTTACAATCTGATAAATCTTAGAGATTTTTGAGCAACGTGAGAGGCCTATAAAGCAACTTTTTCCATTTTGGTGACTCGTCATTTTAATAAATCAGTTTCAGAGTTTGATCGGTCCATTTAAGATGGTTGCTCAATATACCCCTCAAAATTACTCACATTTTTTTAAAAAAGCCTATAGGATGTTACGATCTAGGTTTAAAAAAATAAAATTAATGATGTGAGGTTATGATCTATTGAACCATTTGAGAGACTTATTGAGCAACTATCCCCGTATAATGGTAGACATCAATCAGTCCACTTAATAGCCATATGGTTGAAAACTTCGCAACAAAGCTGGAAGCAGTTGTAAACTTTGATTGTAATTGCATCGTGTTGACGTGTTGGCAGTAATATCATTGTGTTGTAGCTCGAGGATGTGCATATGAAACTCCCACTATTTTCTTGAGTTTTTGAAGTACTAAATTTTCCTTTATAAAAGTCTTCTTGAATTTAAGATATATTCCCTACCATATCTAGGACTTTGGTCTTTGGTTGAATATAAATTATCCATTTACAAAGGATTATTGGATATGGATGACCATAACTCGTGCCTATCAAGCATATGATCAAATCCAAGTCATTTTCAGAAGTCGAAGTCCATCCTAAACAAGTCATCGCATAATTTTTCTCATAATATTCTTTTTTCCAAACTTTAGGTTAAGTTTTATTTAATGCAAGCAAATATATATTTATAATATAATAACTAAACCCATGCTTCTACCGCAACATACATTGGTGACATGGTTTTTCATCGTGGAATTGATAAATACACAGCTGAAGACAACATACATTACAGTCACTTTAGGCTATGTCCTCTATTAATCAAAGTTTAGGCAGGTAGGAAGAGATTTGAGTCAAGAAATAATGCACGCAAGAGATTCTCTACAAATAAAGTTGCATCATTTTAACTTGACGTTCACCAAACAAAATTTGAATAGTTTCTACATTCCGGCATTGATCTTGTCTTAATTAAGCCGCACTGGTTTTTGAATCGTATAATCCACATGAAAATCCATGTGCAAATAATTGTAAGCTAAACTTGAATATATAACTTAAATCCATGTGGAATAATTGTAGGCTACACTTGAAAGTTGAGACTTGAAAGTTCTTTTTTTGTTAACCTTCTTCTCAAGGGAAAGAGATCATAGTAATCCCGAGTTTGACAGTGACGTAAAGATAGTCTGACTAAAAAAATTTCATCCAAAAATCAAACTCGAGTTTTCCGAACGATTCGTCGTTGGTAAAACTCATTTATCATTTAAGCTCTATTTTATATGTTTATCTTTCTCTAAATGAAACCTTATTTTTTTAGAAGATCCCAACTTATAATAGAGTATATCATTTTACTAAACCCACCTCAGGTAAATAATATTGCATTTAAAGATGCTTAAAAAAATATACGTGTAAGCGTGCTTCTATACGCATCTTATTTTATTCCTTGCGTAAGCCATCTTTGACTTTGGTTTGAAGAGGAGTACATTAGGGTCAAATAGTTGACCCAAATGATGTTGTGTGCTGTGGAAAGAAAAAAAACACCAACATTAGAACTAGTCAACTAGAAACAGCATAACCCTTTTGCGTGGTACATTCCAATATATGATATAATCCTTAATCATAAGCAAGTATTTGAGCCTATAAAAGCAAACATGTCCATTCCATTGTAACACAACACAAATAATCAAAACACTTCATTTTTTACATCAAAGAATATAGAAGCAAAGCAACCATGAGAAAGAGCAATTTGCAACCATCAAGCCACAACCAGCAAGGAAAGGAAGAGATCAAACATTCATTGTCGTCGTCGTCGTCATCGCATGAGGCAGAGAAGAAAATGACTCATCAAACAAGAAAGCTAGAGAGATTGCCAAGTGAAGAAGATATCAATGCTAGTGCTGATGCCTTCATTAAGAATTTTAGGCAGCAGCTTATGCTTCAGAGGCTTCAATCCATTGAGAATTATGAGAAAATGCTTGCTAGGGGACGATAGCCTATGATGTTGATATATATTTCAAATATATAAAGTTAATTTAATTACGTAGTAAAGTTATGAATTTCATCCCTTTGTGTCTTGTCGGATATAGTAAAGTTTAAACTATTCCTATGTATACTTTCTATTTTTATTCATTGCCATGTGCATACTCTTTATTTTAATAAAACGGTTGATTGAATTAGCCTTTCCAACCTATCATGAAGAAAATAGAGAATTCCGAACAGTGACAGAAGTGCATTGATCAATAACAAGAATGGATCCATGAATTTTAATCAGTGGAGAGAAAGATTGTATACAACTTCTTTTTTATAAAAATTCATCTATGCAATAATGATAAAACAATGACATTAAAAAAAAGCGAAAAATTGGAGATGGAAAAAGTATACAAGAATATGCCTAAAATATAAATTTCTAGCTCTAATAAAATACTAAGAAGGAATATGTTGAAATTCTAGTTCTAATAAAATATGAAGAAGGAATCTGTTGAAATGTATTATTTTAAGGAAATGGTAAAGTACACTTAAGCATATAGGTTAAGGTAACACAAATAAAAATAATAGGTTGGAAAGCGATGAAAAATAATAAACTCAACTTTTTAAAAAATTATAATTTTTAATGTAAAACTATTACTTTTAATTTCTTTAAACAATTGACCTTATTCCTAAAAAAAACAAGTGTCTTTAAGACTTGTTTGCTTGACCCTTGATTATATATATTAGACACATGTATTTATTTATGCATCATAATTGAAAACAATTGTGTTAACGTAACTATTTTATTAGGAAAGCACTTACATACATTGAATAAAGCACCGTTAATTCGGTTCTGAACTAATCAACAAATTAACCAAAACAAAGTGTGAGGTGTGCATCTTTAAATGATCTAAACGGTGCCGTTTAAGAATTTTTACAAGAACCAATTGAAATGTGTCTATGGAATTGTAGCTAAGTATTCTCCATTTTATCATGTGTGGGTGACTACTAGAGGTATGGGTGCTTGCTTACCCATATGAATATTAATTAAAATTGTCATCCACACGTGTGTGGATATATTTTGTGTACAAATATTCTTTTATAATTGTCGTTACAAGGATGAATACTATAATACTATTATTAGGCCCTACCATTTGTCACCCATATTCTTTTTGTGCCTTCACAAATTAGCATTGTTGTATGCTTGATTTATTTTCAACAATATTGAAAATTTATATCGCTATAATATAATTCCACAATTCATCTTCTACACAACTGGACATTTGATTCTTTACTGATATATTGTAGGAAAACAATTTTCAACCATTTTAGTTGTCACAGACATATTTGTTCTAGGATGAGGACATGAACAACTAAATCATAAGTGATAGGAATGTGATGCATAATTATTATGTATTGTCTTATGACATGTTGGGTGTTGTGTAGTAAGTGTGGGTTAGAAGTCTCACGTTGGATGATGGAAAAAAAAATGTTGAACAATATATAAGTAAAAGAACTCATGAACATAATGTCTTAAGAGTAAGGTTTGAAGTTAAAACATAATGTCCAACTCACTTTTTTATGTTGTTTCTCTTGACTTGATATGACGATTCACCGAATTTCACTCTTGACAGAACAATGTTATTGAAGTTGATGGTTACTAAAGGGACCAACTCCTTGTGTCAAAAGTCTTTTTGACAATGTGGTCAGACGACATGTCACGTTGATGCAACGACAACGACGATACTAGTATATGTGGATGAAAAACTTTTTGCTTAAGGGGGAGCATACCCAGATGAATGTATCGACACACACACATCAAGGGGAGATTGTTATGTTGAAAGTGTGAATTAGAAGTTCCGTACTAGATGAAATAATAAATGTTGATAAATATATAAGTGAGATGACTCGTAAGCCTAATGTCTTGAATAACAATATGATGTTTGTTTTATTTGTGTGATTGCTCTTGATTCAATATTAATGATCCATTCAGCTCCCATCATAACCCCAACAATTGAGGTGGTAAAACTCAACTGAAATCTTAATGATGACATGCGGTGGGAGGCAGTGTTCAAAATTAAAGTGGAATTAGGACTGTAACATTTTGCAAAGATAGGGTTCTAATTGTCTAAAATACGAGTAATTAAAAGTCATTTGGCCACATTAAAGGCACAAAACCTTGATAATAAATAACTTATTCCCATAAAATACATGCTAGCTTCGCCACTACACAAACTATTAATTTATGTTCACTGAACACCGCCTTTTGGTGGTTACTATAAGCTTAATGATGATGGATCAGGTTCGGTAAATAGAGGTAATTGTGGGGTATTTGTGTTGTGGTGACTAGTGAGAAACATTAAAGGTGTTTTCGTTGCCTCTTATTGCTGACAAGTCCTTTTATTACTAGATTCAGAGGTAGTGGAAGCATTAGCTACGCATAATGATTTAGAATTTAGAAAATTCATGTATTTTCTTAATCTTATAGTGGAATCATATGTTTTTGATGTGGTACTAGCATTGAATGGTCATCAACAATCTCGGACCTATGTCGGATCTATTATTGATGATTGTATTAATTTTAATGTTTGTTTTCATAGTTAAATTTTTTTGCATGTTAGGCACAAGTTTGACTTTACTTTATTGTTCTTTTATGAGAGAAATAAACACAAGTGAAAGTTTAGTGGGATCCACTAAATAAAATGAGTCATTCTCATATCTATATCTCTAATAAATGGACAAGAAAATGAACAAAGTAAATGGATCAAAGCTAAACTCGTTGGGCATAAGGCAAAACAAGGTGTCCATTATTTAGCTAAATACAGATTGTAGAAACTTCACCTTATATTTATGCAATCTTTTTTTTAAAGAAATTAAAATGGGTTATATTACCAACGGCGGTGAGAGCTCCTCAGTACAAGGTGTACCAGGGAGACCACCCCAAACAACAAAATGTCATACACAGTATTTACAATAACAAAGGTCAGTTGATACCCAAACAACACAAAGGGTCCGACCACCATCTCTGAGAACCATACACAAACATGGTGTTATTAGCTTTTAGCCACCAAAACGAGTGAAATTTAACTTTATCTAAGAGCTGTAATATAGGAATTTCAATGTTGTTGAAAAACCTGTTATTTCGTTCATTCCATATCAGCCAGACACCTAGAAGCCAAATTAATTGAAGAAACGACCGTCGTGCCTTTGTATAACCTGTGTAGTGAGTAAACTGAAAGAAATGCTCACTAATAATGGGAGGATCTACACCAAACACGCCAATCCAGGACCTGATGTGTTGCCATAACGACCCGAAAACCTCGCAATGAAGAAACATATGGGAAGCTGTCTCCTCCGTGTCGCACCCCGACACACACATGTCGTCTTCTGCCTGAATAATGCCACGCCTTTGGAGGTTGCTTTTGGTTGGCAAACTGTCCTTCATCAAGCGCCAAGCTACAATGGACACTTTAAAAGGAACCTGCTTATGCTAGACAAGATCTCTCATTGCATCAATTGGGGGAGGTCCCGAAGTTGTCAGTAACTGATAGGCTCCTCTCACAGTGTAACCATCATGAATGTCCGGGTCCCATTGCCACCTGTCAAAAATGTCATCCTGCACAATAATACCATCAAGTAATTGCCTACACTCTTTTAACATCTTCTCTTCCCACGTCCACAATCTTCTCCTCCAACTCCATGCCTCTCCCCCATCCTCCCAACCAAGAGCACACATGTCTGCTACTGCACTCATCTTATTTGTCGCTAAATCAAACAAACGAGCAAACCTTCTACAAAAAGGAACATCTCCTAACCATTTATCAAACCAGAAAAGTGTGTTCTTCCCATCACCTATAAATCTCGACACCCTCTCACCAAACCAGCCCCCATCATCTCCTACCTCCCCATCCCTAATCTTCGCTATCTCCTTCCACCAAGATGAAACACTCTGGCCCCCTACCTCCAACCGCCCTGCCTCCTCACCATATCTCGCCACCAACACTCTATACCAAAACCCACCTCTCCCTACCAACATCCTCCAACACCACTTTCCTAACAACGCTAAATTAAATTCCTTCAATTGTCTCACCCCCAACCCTCCAAACTCCTTTCGTAAACAAACATAGATCCAAGCGATCCAGGAAAATTTCCTGTTATCCTCACTCCCTCCCCAATTTGTTTTTTTAAAAAATAGATTCAATGGAAGAGATTATATCTGACGGAGCTTTGAAGAAAGAAAGAGCATAGACAGGAAGCGATGCCAAGACAGACTTGAGAAGAACCAACCGGCCCCCGAAAGATAGAAAAGGACTCTGCCACCCCGATAATCTAGTTTTTATAGTAGACGCCACGAGTTCCCAAAAAGCTAACCTTCGAGGATCACCACCAATCGAGAGACCAAGATACATGAAGGGATTTTACCCACCTTACAGTTCAAAATAGAAGCCGCCTCAGACAACCACGATTCCCCAATATTAATGCCAACCAGTAAACTCTTATGAAAATTCACCTTCAGACCTGACATCTTAGCAAACAATGTCAACACCGCTCTTAGCGCTCGCACATTGGCCCAACTTTTAGTACACAAAAGCAGTGTATCATCCGCAAACTGCAAATGAGACACCACAACTGAGCTTACTGCGCCAACCCCATAACTAGTGAACAAATTATTTTCCACAGCAGAATCCATCATTACATTCAAACCTTCGGTTGCCAACAAAAAAAGGAAAGGAGAAATAGGGTCTCTCTGCCGCAAACCCCTTTTCAGAGGAAATTCATCTATAGGACTTCCGTTTACTAAAATCGACGCAGTTGTTGTAGTCACACATTCTTTGATCCATTTTCTCCATAACACCGGGAACGCCATTCTATGCATGACCTCATCCAGATACCCCTAGTCCACCGAATCATATGCTTTTTCAAAGTCAACTTTAAAAAGCATCATCTCTTTTTTAGACTTACGTGCCTCATCGACCACCTCATTTGCAATTAAGATGCCATCAAGAATTTGTCTATCTTTCACAAAAGTTGATTGTGACTCTGATATCACCTTTCCAATAACTGTACGCTACCGATTAGCTAACACTTTAGACAAAATTTTATACATACTCCCAATCAATGAAATAGGCCGGAAATCATTCAAACGTTGATGTCTGTCAATCTTTGGGATAAGTGTTATAAAAGTATTGTTGATACCTCTTGTCAGCTTACCGTTCCGGTGAAATTATGAAATGAAACGCATAACACCACCTTTTAACTGTTCCCAAACTGCTGCTTTAACCTCACCTTCTAAAAACGATTTTATAAGAACACTTCCTTCCGCATAGGATAGATTTTTGAAGGATAAATTTTCTGCCCCTGGTCTCACGACACTCTGAGCTGCAAAATGGTCTTTAAAATGCGTAAAAACTGCATTGCGAATAGGCTGGACGCCTTCCACAATATTACCATTCACAACTAGAGAAACAATCGCATTCCTTCTCCGACGACTAGAAAGGACCGTATGGAAATACCTTGAGTTAGCATCCCCATCCTTCAACCAATGAATTCGAGACTGTTGTCAACTGATACTAGCACTAACACGGGACAAAGAGTGAATGTCATGCGTTATGCCTCGCGACTCCTCAATTTCTACTGGCTATATTTATGCAATCTTGTTGTTTGATTTATTATCATACTTTCGTTAAAAAAATTATCTTAAATGTAAAAAACTAAAATTAACTTATGTTATTGAAATATTCTAAATCTAACCAATTAGTATATCGTTTATGATATTGAAATAACGCACGTTAGAAATTCATTTTAAACATTTAACAAACCTAGCAACATTGAAAAGCACAAAATAATGAATGATTCCATACAAGATAGGAGTACCTGCTCTCTACCTGCTCTGTAATACCTAATTCAAAATGCATAATTTATTTAGAAAATTAATCAAAAAAAGTGCAACTTTTAGAGGAGAAAATGTATAATAAACTAGAAGGTTATGATATTATCCATTATCACGATAAGGGTGATGATTGAATTTGTGTTGGGTTATACGAAAAATCAATTAAGAAATCAAATAGTATCATTTTCTATTATTTTATATTAAATAAATCAACCTTCATCATATCAGTGTCTGTAAGGATGGGAGAAATCCAAGCTTTTAGTTAAATATGGATTATATATTAAGATTTTGAACAGTGTTTAAACTTCAACATACCTTCCATCATTTGAGCCAGCAAATATTGTGTGAACATATATTTTTGACATCAACATTGTATGTTATTGACATCAGGGAATATTCATGTAGAAAAGTTGAGAATATAAATATTATTCTAAGAATAAATGGTAAAAATATAGACCATACTACGTTATTACAACACTGGTCATGTTAACCAATGATATTCCTTCACAGAAAAAAAATGTTAAGCAATGATATTGGTTTGGAAATTGGGAGGCCGTTTCTTCTCACGATCTCAAATTTGATTCTCTTAACAGCAAAAAAAAAGTAGTTTATTTATATTTTTATAAATTTGACTACACAAATTACTACATTTATTTTCTTAACTAGTATCCTAGAATTAATGGTTAACATTTTCCTTATAATAATAAAACATCCATCACACACATACATATACGGGCTAAAATCAATAACTAATGTGTATTTCTTTAGTAAAAAAATAAAGGAAAATAGTTATCGGTGCCTCCGGGACACTGGTTAAGAATATAAAAAAGAAAATTATATAGTAGTTAATGTATTTTTCAAATAATTAAATTGTATGCATTTTTGTGTGTGATCAAATCTTATGTCTTAAATCCTATAACCACTTAAATATTGTCATTTATATAGTACTACATCAACCCTTATATATGACTCTTGACAAATATTTTTAACTATTGTTCTAACAAATTTGAAAAAAAAATAGTTAAAAATATTTTTTGTCATCGACGAGATAATTAGGCTGATTACAGACTAGGTCGCTCTTTTTAAGGTGTTTTATGACATTGTCCAAAATTATGTAAGCAAAATATCAATCACGACGTCTCTGGAAGAAAGCAGCTCAATTACAATTGTATAAGTCCTATGACACTATATGATATGTTCTAGAATTACACCTTCAAATATGGTGCTAAGACCACTCCAATATGATATTGATATCACTCTATTATGGTACTAAGACAACTCTTATATGGTACCAGGTGTTTCCACCACTTTAACCTATAACTTCTCCAAGGACATAAAACATAAAAGGAACTATAGTGTTAAGATCATTCTTATTTTTTGATGGGACGTCTTATCTCGAAAGAGACTATGATCTTAAGAGTGCTCTTATTTCTGAAGGAACAAAATTTACCGAAGGGACTACGATCTTAAGACAATTCTTAATTCCAAATGGACAATATTTCTTGAAGTAACTATGGTCTTACAAAAAAAGATGGAGAAGAAATGAATAATTCGTCAACACGAACTAAAGAAGGGAGAAGAGGAAAAATTTATTTGACAACTCAAGAGAACTTTTTTGTAAGTAGAAATGAGAGAGATGAACTCAATTTATAGGTGAAGAACCAAAGATAAGATACAAATCCAATGACTAGAATTAGTTGACCATTACAAAATCAACGGTTTGATCTCGCCTCATAAATGAGCATTAATGGTGAAAATTGACTATAGGAAAGGCGCGCGCAGGCGTGTGTTCAGTATGTGCTGACATGTGCCAAGCGTATGCTGACGTATGTAAATTGCTTACGTGGCAATGACATGTACCAAAAAAAAAAATCTTGTTTATCCATCAATAAAAGGTGGGTAACACTACTTATGTTGAGTTGGCCCAATCAAAATCATATATTTATATAACATTAAAAATAATAGAAAACGAATAAATAATTTTGATTGGTGCCAACTTAACATAGGGATGGCAATTGGACCTATGTCCAATAGGTACCCGCAAAAAATACCCACAATGGGTAGGGTAAAACCCCGCTTTTATGGGTCTGGGCACGGGTCTGGGTAATACCCACAAATTTAAATGGATATGGGCACGGG
>Ga0099826_10002323_pt1 | contig 12203 bp, 6 predicted proteins | sample Mtrugardesep15_FD_76830 | JGI IMG/M metagenome (GOLD analysis project Ga0099826, IMG submission 76830) | Root nodule microbial communities of legume samples collected from California, USA - M. trunc garden sep15 | ecosystem: Host-associated > Plants > Roots > Nodule | place: USA: California...
AAAATGAATTCTACACCATAATAAAAATAAAAATCGACCACTAAGAAAACTAACAAAACTTGGGTTGGGTTTAGCTAACTTCTTTCATATCATTCCATAAGTTGTTTAAGAAGTCAAGGAGCTTGTGAGAAAACGCGATTTTGGGAAGAACAGCATGCCCACCGTGAGTATAGGGCGGGATCGTCTGTTTGCAGCTCTAGGAAAAACTTACAGTAAGTCACCTTCCATTTCTCCTTTTAATCAATCTTCTATCACTCTTCAATTATTTTCATGAATTTCCATTTCTTCAGCACAAGATGAATTTGAAGACCTATGTTTCAGTTTTGGAATTGAGCTTGACGATGTTGTAAGTTATTTTCCCTTTTTATTTCCAACTAATTATCATCATAATAATCTCATTAATTAACTAATACACTGTTATTGTATATTAGACTACAGAAAAAGCAATTGTAAGAAAAGAGAAGCATTTAGAACAAGAAGAAGCTGATGAGGATGAAGAAGTTATCTATAAAATTGAAATTCCTGCTAATAGGTACTCACCCCTATCATTATAGTCCTGCAATTATAGCGTTTTTATGGTTTTGGTCTTTGTAATTTTTTTTGTTTGGGTTCCGTCCTTGCAAATTTTGTTTTTGGTCCCTAGAGTCATATGTGGCACAACATAAGCATGCCACGTAGCCCAATAAGGTGACATTAGGGACCAAAAGCAACAATTTTTGTATTTGCAGGAACGGAACGGAACCCAAACAAAACAAAAAAAACTTTTGAGGACTAAAACCAAATCCTTATAATTTCAGGGACTAAAATCATATTGAAACCTATATATTATGTTTATGTTGCAGATGTGAATCAACAAAATGTGTTAATGACATGATTGAGTAAATTTGGTTACTCCAATCTAGATTTTTTATGTTTATATGTTTTTTGGTAATCCTCTTAATTTTTTTTCTTTGATTTGGGATTCATAATCTATGTTGCATTTGGAATAAGCTTTTGAGTACATCAGTGGAGATCGACAATAAAAATTCAATCTTGATACGTAGTTAAATTGGAGTTAATGTGATAGTGTTTCTTTCTCTATTATTGGAAAACAAAGTTGGAGTACTCGTTATGAATGATGTGGCACATCATTTTCTCATAGCAATTGCAAAGTCACTTAATTATGTAACCATTTGAAGCACGTCATCACACATTGTCATTGTTTTGAAATCATATGTGGAAAAAGTGTTAGTTTTCTGTAAAGCAAAATGTCATGCTAAATTGATGTTTACTTTTTTCTAAGGTATGACCTACTCTGCCTTGAAGGGTTGGCTCAAGCCCTCCGAGTTTTCTGTGGGTTCCAGGAAATCCCTACTTACAAATTGTCTGACATTAGTAAGGATGCAATGCATAAAATACATGTAAAGCCAGAGGTAGGTATGCTGTCCATATACACAATTTTTTAGTACAAGCATTTGCTAAGTGGAAAATGAACTGTTTCTTTTGTCTCATTGCAGACATCTCTAATTCGTCCGTATGTTGTATGTGCCGTTTTAAGAGGTGTAACTTTTGATAAAGCGAGATACAACAGCTTTATTGATCTCCAAGACAAGCTTCACCAAAATATTTGCCGGTAATGTGATTTGAATTGCCACTTTATTTGTTTTATGCTGCACATTACCTGTTTCTCAAATCAGTGATGTACTTGCTACTATCTGTTTACTTAGAAATTTTAGAGCCATCTTTAGTCAAATATGCTTCCGTAACAGACTTCTAGTGAAGGATAATTTTGTAGTGTTACAACAGTTGTGAGTTTCTGTGGATTGAATAGCTTGCAAAGCAAGCCGTTGTAGCTGTATAAAATATAAATTAGCTCAGCAAACTTCATATGTTTGGGTCATTTTCTGTAAAACAAATCTATAGCCAAAATTTTGTCTCTACCTTTCTCTCTGTCTCACATTCTCTCTAGATTCTTCAAACCAATATAGCCTTGTGAGCTTGAATGCTGTCATGTGTGCCTTTATTTTCTCCTTTTTTGAGTTTTTGATATCATAAATAACTTTTTAGTACATAAAAGGTTATTGACCTGAGTTTTGTTTATATTGTATATATGTATATCATTTCATTAGTTTATTTTTATATGTTTTTATCACGGCAATTTAAGAATGATTGTTCAATTAATTTGTTTTCATTCTGTTTCAGTCGAAGAACTCTTGTCGCCATTGGCACTCATGATCTGGATAAACTGGAGGGTCCTTTTACCTATGAGGTTGATTTCTTTCAAACTCTAGAGCCCCGTATTTGAATTTTTTTAAGGCAATTTAACCAAGAGAGATCTTAATAATTAATTGCCGTTTTCGTACTAATTTGATTATATCTGTCATCAGCATAATATTTTCTCTCATGTTTTTTCTTTTGCCAGGCTTTACCACCTTCGAGTATTAACTTTACGCCTCTAAAACAGGTAACTTTATCTGGGGCATTCATTTTCTATTAAAGCATATGTTTGAAATCACATGAGAAAAAAAATGTTTTGGTCTTATGAATTTATTAATCAAGCTGTAAATCAAACATTTAATGATTTTCCTTCCTCTGTTCTTGGCATGGCAGGAAAGGAGCTTCAGGGCTGATGAGCTCATGGAATTTTACAAAGTGAGTTTTTTGGACATTGTTTCCTTGCTTTATATATAGTATAAGTTGTTATGAACCTAGCACGAGTAAGCTTATGAGTCATTCTAGTCCACCCAACAAGGTGTTCATTTTTTATGTTTTTCTGTTTGGACATACTTCCTTTGAGGTGCGTCTGAATACTTTTTTGATTTAATTTTGACAGTCAGATTTGAAACTGAAGAAATTCTTGCATATAATTGAGGACTCTCCTGTTTATCCAGTTATATATGATAGTAAGAGGTATTATATTTGTATTGTATCCTCATTTTTAAATTTGCAAAACTTTGAAATCTTTTAGCTCTCATTCTGACAATACTAGTCTATCACAAAGCTTTGTTTGTATTTAAGCATATTATGATTATTATTTGTACTATTATTGTAGCATATGGATGGGAATGCATGGCTGCATGCTAATTTACATTATACTAAACTAATAATAAAATTGTGAATGGATGTTACAAAAAGACATTGGTGTGTAAATGCTTGTTATGATTCTAATTTAGACTGTGTTAAATAATGTTCAGGATGTATGAAAAAAGTGTAATGATAAAATTTCTGGCATGGTGATTAAGAATTTATTTTCATACACGTTCTATGTTTTTAATTTCTAAACAAGAAAAATTCATGCCAGTTATTCTGAAATTCTATATACTTAACTTTTAAAGACTTCTCAGAACAAGTTAACTTTTAAGTGAAGTATTAAAGTTCTCAATACCAGAGCATCCTATTGCCATTTGTTGCATATGATTTTTTTAGTTTTAGTATTGCTTGGCATTAGAAGATAGCGGCATTGGCAGTGACTCAAATCTGTCTATTATCTAACAAGGCCTAGGGCACCTTCTTTTCTTTGGGAGGAACCGTGTCTTTGTGCATAGTTTTGTTCTACTTCTTGTTGATGTGTACGGTAGGGGGGTTGATTTCACGCCTTGAGATTTTTCACTGAAAATTCAGAGGTGATTGAGTTACTTCTTCTATGAAGCAGATACTTTGATGTTTCTATACAAGAAATATGACTTTTTGGATTTACCTTAAATATGAAGCCATGTTTGCACAGTCAGTGCCTGAGGATTGGGCCAATTTGTCTCGTTTGATTTAGTCAGTGGGGATCCTCTTCTTCCACTAGTCGTATTATTTCTCCTCTCTCTCTAATAAAATGTCACTTTCACAAGACACCCTATCTGTTGAATTTCTAATTTATTTTAAATATGTCAGATTTAAAGCATATAATTATTTGTAGAAACGCTTTTAATTATTGCCCCTTCTATATTTTCTGTTCATTGCACTTTTTTGTAAATGGAAAATTGTGACATGTGGCCTTTAATTTTCAGTAATGTTGTTGCTTTGTATATGCTGTTGTGAATTCAGTTATTGATATGCTATGAATTTTTGACAGAACTGTTTTATCTTTACCCCCAATTATCAATGGTGCGCATTCAGCCATCACTCTGGAGACAAAGAACATATTTATTGAATGCACTGCTACTGATCTGACAAAGGCAAAAATTGTTCTAAACACAATGGTAGAGCAGTGAATTTTGCTGACCTTTTTTGTTTACCTTTTCTTTGTGTTACAATATTTTGGATAACAACAGACTATTCTCTGATTTCGTAGGTAACAGCCTTTGCGGAATATTGTGAAAATAAGTTTGTCATTGAACCTGTCGAAGTGATTTCTTCTGATGGAAAATCTCACATATACCCTGATTTATCGGTCTACAATATGGAAGTTTCTCTATCTTACATTACTGGATTGATTGGAGTATCGTTAGAGGCAGAAGAGGTAATTATTTCCTATAAATTAATTGGGAGGTACGTTCCTTCATATTGACTGCTTGTAAGCTTTCTATCAGCATTAATTAGGCTTCAGGCATACATTGTTCTTTTCCTTTATAAATTATATTTACAATCGGTGATTATACTTATTATACATGTTCAGTATTTGTTGGATCATCTTTGTTATCCTTATCAGCGAGTTATGACTCTAGTCTAGATTATTAACTTTTTTGGGGTTTTGTTCACAGTAATGTGTGTGTATCACTTTTCTTTCTACAATTAGTCTTTCTGCATTTCATATGTGACAGTCATTTTATTTTTTTAAAAATAAAAGAGTGTTCTCATGCTGTTCTTTCCAGATTTTAATTTACAGCATGAAATTTTTTTACCTGTTAATTTATTTCTTGGACTAAAGGTTTGCATGTGTATAAACAATCAAGAAAAAAATATTTCTAAGATCTGTACATAATACAGAGTGACTACATATTCCTTTGTTTGGTCGTTTTACTTCTATGGTTGAGTTCTTCAGCTGTTCATGTCATTGTTGACTTAAGTTCTATTTTGCCAGGCTTTTTATGTGCAGTGTATTGTCTTTAATGCAAGATTCAATGAATATGTTTTCTGATAGAAACTGAAATTAATATTGTAGTTCTTGTGCCATAATTTTTCCTAATTTTTTCAGGTTACCAAGTTCTTAAACCGGATGCAATTGCATGCTAAGCAATCTACATCTGACAATAAACCGTGCAACTTTATTGTATCTGTACCTCCTACTAGAAGTGATGTTCTTCATCCATGTGATGTTATGGAGGTACTAGCAGTGATACGCTTAATCATTCACAGATGCATATTAGATCTATTACATATATGTTCTACAGACAAGGCATCCCTCATTTGGTTCTGTTATCTGCAGGATGTTGCCATAGCTTATGGATTCAATGCTATTAAGGATCAAGCAATAATCGATAATAAGGGGTCTAAGAGATTAGCTGCTTCCTTAACACTACTTCCTCTGCAGGAGCTGAGCGATCTTATCAGAAAAGAGGTATAGAACAAAAATATAGATCTTGCTTCTCCTTTAATTGAAGCATGTTAAAGTCTCATGCTTTTGATTTCCTTTAAAATATGCCAATCAGTTTATGGTGTTTGTTAAAACTAATGCAACAGAATTAATTACTACCTGAAATATTCTTGAATGAATTCGTTAATTATTTGAAGTGCCTAGTTACCTGAATCCTTTTATTTCCAATTTTTTTTCAGGTTGCAATGGTCGGGTTCACAGAGGTTTTGACCTTCATACTCTGCTCTAAGAAAGAGAACTTTTCCATGCTAAACCGCAAAGATGATAAATCCAAAGCGGTTATCATTGGAAACCCTAGGTCTTCAGACTTTGAGGTTCATACACTTCAACTCTTTTAATTGCAATAACTACATAATCTCTTAAAATGGTTCTTTTTGTATTGATCTTTATGTATTATTCTCTGAGGTTGTTATTCCAGTTGCTGGATAAACTACTAATAGTGTTAACTGTTTCTTTTACATAGCTCTTTCAATAGCTTTTATTTTTGTTAATATTTCTTTTTCTTTAATGCTTTAACCATCCCCACTTGCTGAGCACTTAAGATGCAGTCCATTCTATCTGTTGATAATCTAATCTGTATTTGTTTTTAGTCTTATATATTTATTTATTTATTTTAAAGTTGAGCATATAACTTGGTAATTGCATTTATGAGTGATGTAGTGGTTTTTCTCCATGTTCAAATTTATCTTTGATCTTTTTAGTTTAATTTTTTGCTTTAATTTTATATTTTTACATAATATATTCAGGCTGTACGGACTAGTCTTATGCCTGGTATTTTGAAAACCGTTGCTCACAACAAGGATCACCCAAAACCCATAAAGGTATTACTTAACTTATTCTGTTTGGTCATAGATCTTGTTATCATGATCCTATGCAGTAATTATATTCTATGAAAGTGTGATACTCCCATGAAAATTCAGTTCCATTGATACTAAATTGTATGGGGTCTTTTGCATTATTTATGTCCTTTCAGTGTAATATTTATGAATCATGTATTGTATTGGAGAAATTAACCTTATTAGATTCTTAAACTTAAGCATTGAGTCAAAGAAAGAAGCATTAAATGACTTGTAAATTTGTAATAAACAGGAAAGCCGTAAGGTGATAAGTTGGCTGGAAAAAAAGAAGTTAAAATAACTGTATTACAGATGGTTTTGAGGTGTGATGGTGTGGACACTTCAGTTCTGTTATCTGTAGATGTCAATTTATAGCTGTGAGGCTGCAAAACTGCCTATGCACTTCCAATGCCACGGCCCTTGATTTTATGAGCCATTTTTTCTTCGATCGTTATGTTCCTCTGCCATGCTTGACTAATAGGACTTTTACTCCCTCAGTCGTTTTAGAGAGACTTCCACTTCCAAAAACAGTAAAAACGGTTATATGCCCTCATGTATGAATTGAACATGCATTTGGCTATTGACTATGTTATCTCTATACCCCTGTTGGTTAGAAGTCTCCCTGTTCTCCAAACGCCCTTGCCAAAATCAAGTTCGCAAATTTGACTAGTGCTACAGAGTAAAATGTTTGTCGTCCTTATTTTTTGCTTTAGTTTACATACATATTAATTATTGGTCAGTGCCAACTTCTTCCTTTTAAAAAAGATTGTGATATTATTAGTATCTTACGCTGCAACTCAATTGTCTAATGTATAATCAGTTGATTTTGATTTATCTTAAATTTTCTTTATTTCTGAAATCAACAACTAAGGCTAGTCTGCTACCTTCTTCCAATGACTTGATAATACGTTAGCATGTGCAAATTTGAAAGATTTAAACTTCAGTCAGACAAAATTGATCAACTCTACCTCTGCATCAGATAATTGAATTTATCATTTTTTTCACACTCTACTATTTTGTAAGCTTATATGAATATGTTTTGAAAACTTTCGGTTCAGATTTTTGAAGTGGGTGATATAGCTATTTTGGATGACAATGATGTTGGTGCAAAAAATCTCCGCCAACTTGCTGCACTATATTGTGGTGCTAATGCAGGATTTGAGGTATAGTTTGTAATGACTTCATGGCAGTTTATTGGTTTTTTCGCTCGTTGAATACATCACTAGCTCTATTTGCTTGATTATAGATAAGAATGAGTGAACCTAGATTTTTTTTATCCAAAACAGCTTAAAATTTAATTTACACTTGCTATAATTTAACAAAGTGTCATTCAAAATAAATATTGCTACTTCTCACAGTTAGCATACATTCTACCTAGATGAGAGAATAATAAATTGGATCATTGTGCTTAAATTTATTAATGATGATATGCAGATAATTCATGGCTTGGTGGACAGAGTAATGGAAAAGAATGGGATTACCTTTGTTTCATCTGGTGATAAATTAGGATATTATATTGAGCGGTCAGATGTAAGTGTATATTAATTACTACATAGGATCCCTCTGTTTTTTATTTTGTCCTTTCCTTTGTTAGGAACACTTATTCTGCTTCTGACTTCTAAATTATGAACTTGACTGTTACTGAAGGAGCCCGAGTTTCTTGCTGGTAGGCAAGCTAGAATTATTTACAAGGGAAAGCAAGTTGGGACTTTTGGCATTGTTCATCCAGAGGTATTTGTGATCACTGAAATTGCGTCATCTTGATTTAATATGGCCAATTGTTTGGTACATAATTTTGCATTCCTGTTTTTTTAATATATTCTGATAACTGTATATTTTCTTGAATTAAGTCAATATGCAATGGAACTTTTATGAGTTAAAATGATAGCCAAAGGGACATTTTCTTCAGTATTCAATTTTCCTGTGGAGTAGATTGTATCTCTGGAAACAAATGCCTCTGTATATGTAGTTGGAGTCATATACATCTAAAACAAATTATTCTGCTTGTTGTGTATTCTTTCAGGTATTAAACAACTTCGACATTCCTGATCCCTGCTCCTTTGTAGAACTCAACATTGAAAGTTTCTTGTAACGATTGTTTGAAAAAAATGTAAGTGTCTCCATCCTAAACTATTTCCTATGGTCAGTCTGTGATGATGCAGCTTTGTACTTTTCCACGCGTTTTGCTCTTCTGTATCTTTCACCCCTCTTCCCCGACTACTGCATCATCTCCTCCGTCAAAATTTTGTTGGACTGATATTAACTTTGTTTATAGGTTGCCATTTCCCCCTGGATATTTTGAGTTTATCATTAATTCAATCTGGGAATCCAGATGCCCAGCTAGTTGAGTGACTATTCAATTACCTTCAGCTTCATACCCGGTTCTTGGGATTTAGAAATACATTCCGGTAGCAGAATGTAACTTATCTGCCCTAGATGAAGGTTGTTTTGTTGATTATACAATTCTATCATTTTCTTTGTTTGAAGTTATTTAATTTGTTGTGCTCAGAACTTCAGAAGCCACGGTAGGGGATAATTTTACCTTAAGTTATAGAGCTATTGTTGAAGACAATTTTGTCCTTAAATTTTTGCCAAACAGTAAAAGAGTTGTCACAAGGGACATTTCTAACACTTATGTCTGCTTCAGTTTATAGTACTTGTTTAAGATGGTAGGATGTTTATGTTTGTTCTACCTGTGTTGATGTCATACAGTTTGAGCTTGATGTTTGTTGGTGATCTTACTATATGAAAAACTGCTGTCTTTTTTTTCTACGCATATGAACTTTGTCTTGGTTAATATTATATATAGGTACTTATTTGAAGTTTAAAAACTAGTTGGTACCTCAACATTTTTTGTATTCCCCTTAACTCTCATTGTGTTTATCAAAGGATTCTTGTTACCCAAGGGATTTTCTTCCCACCGGATGCCCCACCCCGAAGGAAGCCCCTTTGAATTCTAACCAATTTTTTTAAAATTGAAACCGGCATCTTGATGAAAGATAAGTAAAAGATAGAGATAGAATTAAAACCGAATTAATCAAAACTACTCAATCACCCAAACTCAAATTACCTATTTTTCGAAGATTTAAACCTATTTGCCACCACCTCCACCATTGGATCCCATGTAGACTTCTTCCTATGATTAACATCCACAGGAGAGAACTTACTTTACAATGCAAAAAAATCAGCCGCCAACTTCAAGGAAGGGCTCCCCACGTTAACCCCAAAGTGCTTACTTTTAAAAAAATTGATCAATTCAAACCAACACAAGATCGCCTTAATACACCATAGATTCTCCACGCAAGGTTTACAACCGAAAAGGGTATCTTCAAAACAAAAACAAAACAAAAAAACGAAAAGGATATCATTTGTATATTGAAGATGAAATACAATTACATCCGGCAAACAAAACTGCAAAATCGACTACATTTTTTTTTCTATTACAGCAAAATTACCGTGCATTGCTGGTTTTGCTTAATAATTAATGTCGGCATTATATTTGAAGGTAGAAAATATTGAATGAAGTTTTGATATAATGAAGTTACTTTTATGTAAAGCTTATTAAATCAATATTAAACTTGTTTTATTAAAACAATTGTCCCGTGTATTTTTCATCTATCCGTGACAAATATTTATCCTATTATTTTTTATGTATCAATGAGTATTTGTATGTTATTTTCTTAAATATATAGTTGATAGTTACACTATTTTTTTTATCGGCAAATAAAATCCATTGACACCGATAAGATCACAAGTCTTCACATGTTATGCTAAGTTCATGATGGCATAACTATTAAACCAATCAAAACATGTAACAAACTATGACCGTTTTTTCTTTGACAAGTTAAGTCTTGCATTGCATAATTTGTGTGTTCTTTTCACGAGGTTAGTAATGATGAGTTGGTATATCACATTTTCCACCCATTACACTGCCTGCATGGCATGATGCCAATATGCCATGCCTATAAATATATATTGCTGAGTTCATAGTTAGAACTCACACCTTACAAAGTTACATCGATCATAAACTTGTTATTATTGGAAACCATGTTGAATATGGCAATGGTTGTCACTACAACTCTTGTTATCTTCATATTATGTTCTCAATCAGTAGCTTTATTACTGAACAAGCTTCAGCTACCATCACCAGTGACGGGTCCTGAATCACTTGCATTTGATAGAAATGGTAGAGGACCTTATGTTGGCTCCTCAGATGGAAGAATTTTTAAATATATTAGTCCAGATGAAGGTTTCAAGGAATACGCTTTCACTTCACCAAACAGGTAAATAAATATATCAATCATCAACTATTAGTTAGCTAATTCAAAGACTATTACGAGTTAAGGGACCATTTATTTTGTAAAAAGATTTATTTTCATTTTTAACTATCATCCTTTTATTTTTTGTGTGATCGGGTATCCTCTGCGCACGATTGCAGAGACTAATCTATAGAGTCGGGTGGGATCTACGGGAGAGAAAGCTTTCCCTCAAGAGATTTAGACTATCATCTTGTTTTCATGTTTATATAGAAAACACCGAAAGAAAAAAAAAGAGAAAAATAAATAAATATTTTTTCTTATTTTTGTGTGAATAAACAATGTGACAGATTTATAAATGAAAGTTAGTTAATGAACTCCTTTTTTATTTTGGTTTAGAAACAAGACAATCTGTGATGGGCTTGCAGACTTCTCAGCAATCCAAGCAAAATGTGGAAGACCTTTAGGGTTGAGTTTCAATCATCAGACGGGCGATTTATACGTAGCTGATGCTTATTATGGCCTTGTTAAGGTTAGACCGGATGGAGCAAATGTAACTCAATTAGTTGGACCTGAACAAGCCAATTCTACTAAATTTGCTGATGGTTTGGACGTCGATTCTGACACTGGAGTCGTTTATTTTACCGAAGCTAGCACCAATTTCCAGCTCAAGTAAGCATAGTTTTTTGCAGCTAAATGCAAATTCTGCATTACAATACTAAAATGTGCATGTCACGTGATTATTTGTAGGGATTTCCAGACACTGATAACTAGTGGAGATAATTCAGGAAGCCTATTGAAATATGATCCAAGCACAAACCAAACGACGGTGTTGCTAAGCAATCTTGCAGTGCCATCTGGTGTGGCAGTAAGCAAAGATGGCTCATTTGTACTTGTTAGTGAATATTTATCAAACAGAATACAAAGAGTTTGGCTTAAAGGACCAAGAGCAAATTCATCAGAATTATTCATGTTACTTGCTGGAAGACCAGATAACATCAAGAGAAATTCAAGAGGCCAATTTTGGATTTCAGTAAATAGTTTTTTAGGACCACCAGGGTCCCCAAGACGGACGATTTTGCCCCGGGGAATCAGAGTGACTGAGAATGGTTTAATTTTACAGATTGTATCTCTTGGTGCTGAGTATGGTACTCAACCAGCTAGTGAGATTCAAGAGTATAATGAAACACTCTATAGTGGCTCCCTGCTTGCTTCTTATGCTAGCATTTTTACCCCTTAAGAGTATTTTACTTACTGCTACACATTTGTATGGCTATGAAAAATTAATACACATAGGGACTAAATAAAGAAAATTATTGATCAATATATACTTGCAAGGGCACCCAATAACCTCTAATCTTCTGATTTGAAACTGATTTAAATTGCAAATCACTAATATGAAAATATAAAACTAGTTTGAATTGTGGCAATGGATTACTTTGTCTATTAATGAATATGGTGTTAATGAAAAAATTGCATATTATAGGAGTTAAGGAATGATATGAAATTAATTATTATATTAAGATTGATTCTCATATTATTAAAGTGTATCAATCACAGTTAGTATTGTTGACTGTATGTATTTATTTGCTATTATTTGTAATAATG
>Ga0099826_10002324_pt1 | contig 12199 bp, 8 predicted proteins | sample Mtrugardesep15_FD_76830 | JGI IMG/M metagenome (GOLD analysis project Ga0099826, IMG submission 76830) | Root nodule microbial communities of legume samples collected from California, USA - M. trunc garden sep15 | ecosystem: Host-associated > Plants > Roots > Nodule | place: USA: California...
AAAAAAAAAAAAAAAAAAAAAAAAATACATACATACTCAAGAGCATAAGCTATAGAGGCATATACTTGCTTGACTTGACACCTTACTTGTATTCGGTGAGTTCTTCTTTTGCAAATCACCTTATTTGATCTAACCCAATTTTGGATATATTGGATACATTTAGATATAGCCACATGTATGTAAAAAGAACTGCTCTCTAACAGGGATACATTTTGTATAAAAAGTTTCTCTCTAACATGGATACATTTAGATTAACTCCATTATAGCCACATTTATAATGCTATATCTCTGGGATACATTTATGTAAAATTCTCCACATTAAGTTCATTTGTTTAGGGTCTAGTAGCCCATTCTCTGATAGCATGATAACCAGATTTGACCTCATAATTGCCATATGTTGGTCTATACCAAGTTATACCATCAGGGTCATTAGTATTTGTAATGGGGATTTGGATAATCTACCTAGCTTCAAAAGGGAGAACATGTTTTTTATGGTATCAGTATTCCAACTCCTAGTGTTCCTGTCCAAGAGATTTTTCTCCTTCCACCGCTTCAAACTTGATACATACACTTTTTTTTGTTTTTCTTGAAACTTAAGTCTCTATTAGCGGTAAAAGAAAAAAAAAAAAACTTAGAGCATGTTTGTAATAGTTTTTGTTTTCAGTTTTTGAAATATACAAGTCCTCTTCTCACAATAGTTATCCTTTTATATGTTTTAGTTTTAGTCCCCAAAACTAAAAAATTCAAAACAGTTTACAAAACTGTAATTTTAAAAATAATTTATAAAAAAAAATTAATTTTCAAAGTTTTTAAAAACTAAAAAAGAGTAGCTTTTAGTTTTTAACAGTTATCTCATTTTCTTTTGTGATCCAAATTGCGACATTCCATAAAAATTGGGTAGTTTCAATTTATAAACTAGTTTTTATAAATCTCATTTTCAATAGTTCTCTCATTTTCTTCTAGTTTTTAATTTTAAAAATAGTTTATCAAAAAAGTTTTTAATTTTCAATAGTTATCTCATTTTCTTTTGTGATCCAAATTGCGAGATTCCGTAAAATTGGGTAGTTTCAATTTATAAAGAACTATTTGGTTTTTTAAAAGCATGTTACAATAACAAACCATTTTAGGGTTCTCTAAATTGATGGAAACTTTCGTTGGGAAATAAAACTCCTTTTATTTTGTTCTTTCAATAGTGATTCTAACAAATTGATTGTCAAGGTACATTTTTTTTAGTTTGCAAAAATTAATAACAATTAAAAAGTTTTACAAATAATGTAAAATAGTAACATTTTATAATGTTACTGATGATACAGAATATGATGAAAAAAAAACATACATATGTAACATCTTTTAACAGAATTTATCTAACATTTATTTAATGTTACTAAACCTTATTAGCAACTTTTTTTCTTGATTTAGTAACATTTTTCAAATATTACTAAATCTCAAATATGTTGCAGTGAAACATGCTTTTAGATGAAAGTGGTGAGTGAGAGAGAATTATCACACACGAAAAAGAAAAAATGAAGTGACAATTGAGTTATGTGAGATTGTATTTCTTTGTACTCTTGTCACAACTTGTGCTTATAGTGTTAATAATATTTTGTTTGATAATTGATTCAAAACTAAAAAAGCAAAAGGCAAATCCAAATTTATGAGTTCCTTGGTTTCACTATTTCATAATAGAATGAGTATTTACATATCAAGACAATGACATCTATGAAATATAAATGCAATCAATCTTTGATAACTCCTATCTGCCGCTAATGATTGTTTTAGGTAACGTCTCTCTATTCATTTACAAAATATGGACGCATTTTAAAGTACAAAACAATCAAAAGTCAGCAAGACCATCTTCTTCACATTCTTCATCTTCAAATATGGTCTCTAGCTTAGGAGTATTGGAGTGTTTCCAAGGGAACTCAAGAAGTGAAGGTGCAACCTCCATCCATGGCTTCATCGTGGCGGACCTTAGCTCTCGTGCCATTACAGCAGCTTGTTTGTATAAATACAATTCGACGATGATACACACGATGTTTGATGAAGCTTTATTATTATTGTTATGTCTGTCTCTCTCTATGCCCTTGAATGAAACACAGAGAGAGAATGCAAACGAAAAAAAATTAACTATTCAAAAAAAAATAACCTTAAGTTTCTTTGAGATATTTGATGAAAGCTATTGAGGGATCGAATGAATTGGTATTGACAAATGAAAAGCACTATATATACATACATGAAGTGGTTGTAAACAAAGGAGATGAGCAAACTACGCAACAAATTGTGACAATGTAGGGGTTGAGAGCAAACCACGTTGGCCAATAGCTTCAAAACCAATGATAAGGAACAAATATAGAGGATTTGTTTCATATGATTGTCAAATATAGAAAACAAATTATCTTGAGGATTAAAATGCCTTAAAATAGGATGAAGAGGACATGTGTAAACTTTTCATGCATATTTCTATTTGTTTATGTTCTCGTATCTTTTCCTATGGTAAGACCTTTTTTTAAAATCAAATGACACGTAATAACTACCCCCACAAAACAAAGTCAAATCATATCCAACATGGTGAAAATAGCATATCCCTTTGGCTAGAGGTGTAGATGGTCAAATCATATCAAATAAACATTTTTTTTTTGAGAGAAATCATATCAAATAAACATGATAGTATTAAAAAACCAAACTACATTATTTTTCAAATTCAGTTTGGTTTTCTTTGGTGATGGGAACCCATCCTAGAAGAGCAATATGGAGAGCTTAAAAGCTTGAATAATTTTTTTATAACTGAATTTCGATTGGATATGGTTATGGGCAACTTATCCATAAAAACACCCCATACCAGTGGCCTGATCATACAAGTGCAGTACAACCATATAGATGATATAATCACTTCCGTGATTCACACTCATCATATTACCTTGTAATTTTACAACCAAATGCAACATTTCATGCATTCAAAAATCCAATAGCAAAGTATATGCACCATAATGCTCCACAACATTTTTTGTTGACATAAGAAGGTTTTTTTTTTCCATGAAAATAAATTGAAAAGTGAAAGTAAGGACTAATGCTTTTGCTTGAGTAAGGAAAATGTTGGGAAACTATTTCAGCAAACTTTTCTGCTTACAATTAAAGCAGCTACATAGACAGCAGAACAAAAAACACCCATCTTATGAACAAAAACTTGACTCTAATCCAAAACACACATCTTATGTCCATTCAAGATAACAAAATGCCATAAAGATGCAAAAATGTGAAACTATCCATTTCAATCAAAAAATTCTATATTCAGCAGAATACAGTGTGTTTGGTGAGATACATGGAGGTTATTAAGGAATGTGCAATACTCATAGAAAAGTCGTGTGCAACTTATCTGCGATATTAGAACAGCTCTATCACTCGCAGCACAAGACGTACCCAAAGAAGAGCGAACGGTTGCAACAACTCTGCACTAGCAGAGCAAAACAGAACTGCCTAAACAAAAACAAAAGCAAACTGCAAGGAAACAAAGCTACTCACACAAACCAACACCAGTGAGCTACCAACTAAAAGAGACCCAACACAATAATAAATGTAATGAATGGCACTTCAAATAAGAGAACATGCTGATCCTTGTGTCACATGAGAAACATCCAAACAAAGCAAATAATTTAAGACTATCTATCAAATTTCCCCGGTGGAAAAAATGTCAGATAGCCGGGGGTATATCACGCTATGATTTACTCAGGTGAGAAAATAAACTAAAACATAGTATGTTGATAACAAAAACCTGGAATTGGATTCCTGCAGTAATAGAATCACACAGTATAAAATCTCAATCATTGCATTAAAACCAGACAGCTATTATCACATCAGCTTAATTGCGTTGTCTTTAAAAACCATATTGAATCGGATAGTTCAACACGTTGCATAATGATTCGGCATTACGGTGTAAGTTATTTGAATGGTTTGATTGCGATATCTAAAATTTTAAACAGCCCAAGCATAGCTCCAGATGTCTTTCGGTTTGGTGTGTCGGATCTAATTGTAAAGAATTACCGCATTGCAAAATATTAACCTAATCCAACTGTTAAAAGCGAATAAAAAACTATGAGAGCAGATTGAACTGTTAAAAGCTTTTATATCAGGAAATCGATTTTCGAATAAAAAACGATGAGAGCATAAATTCGGCTAACTAGGGTAATGAATAATGATATGCTCACTATGTCAAGCTCTCAAACGTAAAACCTAATTAACAATTATATAACACAATACAAGACAAATAAAGTGTAATACGCTCAAACCACAACAAAAACATATTCCAAGTAGCAGACAATCTTAACCAGAAAATAAAACCTCTCAAAAGCATTTCAAATACTAAACCAAATTAACAAAATCTTCAATCCTTAAAAGGAAGGGATTTCAATTCAACGACCACTCCTCCGTTAATTTCCTGCTGCAAGTCCTTGGGAGCCTTGCCATTCACGGTACATCCAACAGACACACGTACTAACAACCACATTGTGTACAGATTATCCATTTATTCCTACGCGACCAACAATTGTCTTAGTAAGACCAACTTCCACAAACATGTGACCAAATCTTCCACGTGCAATTATCAAAATATGTACATCGACTTTTAATAATAGATTATGAGATAGAACTTTATTTTTTAATATAATACTTTTTCAAAAGAAAAAAAATTAATTGGGAAAATTCATTATTTGTACATATGATTCATTTTTAAAAATGCAAAAGTTGCTAATAGCCAGATTTAAATACAGGGACTATCATTGCAAAGGGCACAAAACTTCACCACTACACCATATTTTGTGTTGTGTGCTTCTACAAATGACAATTATTAAGTAGAGTAACTCTACTCATTACTCCTAAACTAATTGATGTAATACTTTGAGTTCTATACTCTTATTGAAATCTTCCCTAGAACACCAGGAAAAATCATATTGTTGTTGCTCTTAATTGATAAGTGATGACAACCTTTTTCTACCAATGTAATTAGTAGAAACACATCTCACAATGGAACCATATATAAGTAATGTCATTCAGATTCCAAGTGAAATAAACGGCTTGATCAGGTATTGATCACATTTGGATCAATGTGATTAGCACAAATAGCCTAGAAGTTAGTCAACAAAACATCTCTAGTGTTAAATGGAAAAAATTGTATTACAAGTTATTAAGTAATCGAACTATAAGAAATATGGATGACTCGTTGATCAATGCCAACTTACCTAAAATCTAATATATGATGCGTTCTCTTGAATCTTGATGACAGTAGAGAAGTGTATCCACTGAAGCGGCTTGCTGGTCTCTGCTCCTCATGAATGTTTCTCGAGGCCTTGTTATGGCCTCCCTTAGACTAGATGACCTAGATTGCCATGGTAGACAATGACAGGGTCAATGGTGTGCATGTTCAGGGACCTTCGAGGGAAACATGGAATTTTAAGGGTGTAGTATATTCTTCCTTTTACGGAGTTATGGTGAAGGGGTTTCACTTCGGAGATCCGAAACAAATAGTAGTAAATGCATTTTTTTAGAAAAATACTAAAAAATAAATGTAAAATATGCTATTTTTAAATAAATAATGTCTTTTTAGGACACCAGTTAAAAAAATTAATATAGTAAAATTTTCTTAAAACTTGTGTTCTCAAACCTCTAAAAATGTAAAAGATATTATTTTAAATATGAATATTATCGTTTTAATTTATTTATTTAATTAGTGTCTCAGAGACACTAGTTAGTTAATATGACCTATTTTTTTATACATAAAATCGGAAAAATTATAATCGTTTAACTATATTTTTAATAAGTGTCAAAGTTGATTTTTGTATAACGTCCACCCAAAAATTGCTTATACAAACAAGGTTGAAGGGAGGGAGTACCAAAATATGAACGGAATAGTTTAATTAATAAAAAAAGGTTAGAAAAACGACAAAGAAATGAGCAATGATAAAGCAGATGAGTGGTTGAATTGAAAAGAGAAGAAAGGGTCATGATTATTTATTGAGAAGGATAATTTTAGGAGTTAGAAAATTGTGAAAATAATTGGGATGTCGCATTTGAGAGGACAAGTGATTTATCCAGTTAGGAGTGAGCTGGCAGAAAATGGAAAGCGATGCAAAGCACTTGATCCAAGTGAAGAGAGAGGAGAGGTCTACTTTGTTCACGTGCTATCACGCCCTTCCTCTCCTTTCTCACGTAACCTCCTCTTCACACATGTCATCATCCTTGAACCTCTAAAAATAGGACCACTTTTCTCTCCATCCAACCCCCAATCTCCTCGTAACAACTACCCTTATTCCCCCCTTTCCATATTTACCCTCATCAAATAATATATCCCTATTCAGTTTTCCTTTTATCAAGAAAATATTGATCAAGTAGAACCATCTATGTTTGGTATCATGGTAAAAATATCAAAATTACTTTTATTGTCATTTTGTTTAAGTTGTAAAGTGTATCTATTGAAAAATTATCGTGGATCATGGTACTATCAAATATGGACTCATAGTAGATAAATGTATTTATAAATTGTTTTCTCACATTGACATTAGTACTTGAATTCACGTCTTTACATAGTATGAACCAATTTCTTACCAACTAAACAACATTTATAAACTTTGTTCTAATATTTTAAAAATTAACTTGATGCATGTTTGATATTATGAATAAATCACCACTTTTCCAAATGAAATTATGAGATAGAGTATTTAGGCTCGTGAAATCCATGAATAGGAAGAAAAAAAGTATAATTTTGATAAGTGTGATATGAAATATACGTAGTATAATACGTAGACTTTACAAAATTACGACAACTCACCATAATTGAAGCATACATATCATTATACCATTTGGTTGGTTAAACTAAACAAAAAATTTACTTTATTTGATTATAATTTTTTTGACAAATTCATCCAATCATTATTATAATTTAAATTTTTTTTTTAATTTATTAAATAATTGATGCATCTAATCTATATTATTGATCAAATACCAAAGTAATTCATTGAATCTAAAAAGTAATTTTTTCTTCTTATACAATGACCAAATGAAATGTTTTTTTATGTACATTAAATAACTTATGTATCTAGTCAATAACGTACATAAATTATTTAAAGAATCTAAATATGTGACCCGACATAGTATATCATTAACTTCAAATTTGTGGGATTGGGGGTGTTACCGTAAATGAATCCCTCTTGCTCTTATCCACTCGAAAGTACACAAGTCTATACGCAAAAGAAAACAAAACCCATCCCTTTTGTTTCATTCAAAAACCACACAAAACCAAACCTTTATAAAAACCACATCAAATACAAATTCATTTTCATCAAAACCAAACAAAACACACACAATTTCAATGGCAACAACAACAACTAAGAACCACCATGTTCGAAAACAAAATTACCACTTTCTTCCTTCAACAAACAACAACGACTCTGTTACCGATTCACTCTTCGAGTTCGACGAATCAGAACTCTACAACACTAACCCAAATTCCCCCGAGTTTCGCAAATCCATTCGCGCTTCTCGTTTTCATGGTACTTCATCTTCTTCTACCACCGATGGTCGTGTGTCCTCGCTGCCGGTGAATGTTCCGGATTGGTCAAAGATACTTGGAGAAGAGTACCGACAGAATCGGAGAAGAAACTACGATGACGGTGATGAAGAAGATGAAGGTGATGATGAGAAAGTTCCGCCGCATGAGTTTCTTGCTAGAACAAGAATGGCTTCATTTTCAGTTCATGAAGGTGTTGGTAGAACTTTGAAAGGACGTGATCTTAGTAGGGTTCGAAATGCGATTTGGGCTAAAACCGGTTTTCAAGACTAGATCCAACATTTTTATTGGATGTGGACTTCACAGAATCATTGAAACTTGTTTCTGTTAGAATTTTTTTTTTTTGTGGAGTCCTTCATTTTGATCGTGATGGAAATTTTCTGAGAATTTTGATATGTGTTGAGGATTGTTATTGGTATTATTAGTAATTAATATGATTCTTGTTCATTTACGTTGTTTATTGAGTTTGTTTTTGGGAATAATTTGGTTGAGTTTCTTTTCTTCTACGATTGGATTGGATCGTGTATGGTGGTGGACCCGTTGGTGTAGAAGCAGCAGTAGTTCAATGATTGGTGGGATATTGGTTTTTACTTTTACACTTTCTTTGGACGAGGACAAGAATAAATGAGGGGTCATATTTGTAGACCAATATTATTGTCCCATTCTTTTGACAACTAATTTTCTCCTCTTTTTATAGGACAAAAACAATAGAGAGAAAGAAAAAGAGAAAGAATAAAAATACATGTGAGTATAAGAGAGATGGTTGTTTTAAAATTTGTTAAAAAGTAGATGTAAAAATATCATTTCTCATAATAAGTAGTGCTGATATATGCAAACCAGATCATAAGCTAAACATCTATCTGCATTTTTTATTGTATTATATATCGATTTTAATCTTTTTTAAAGAAGCCAAAGAGAAAAAAGCAATCAAGTTAAGCACAAAGTGTGTCTAACCAAAAAACATAGAAAGTTTCACAAAAAAAAACTTTCGAAAAAGATGGTTGCCACCAAATTGTGCAGCATGAATGACAATTTCATATGGAAGCGCACATTAGAATGAATGACCAAACATTCATGTAGAAATTACAGTTTAAGAATAAATGATTCATTGATTCCTTCATCTCACAACCACCCGAACATAATAGAGGTTATGGATGAAGAACCCCAAGTCTAGCTAAGTTATCTTTCGTTGGGAGCCCATTCTTCAGCAATATCCATGCGAAAAGTGACACTTTGAGAGGTACCACTTTGTTCCAAATGATATTCGTGAAAGACGTTTGAACTTGTTGATCATCATGCGTCAACATATTGAAAACTCCTTTAACAAAATAACCTTGAGTTGGATCAAGTTTCAAGACCAAGTATCCGCAATTGACTCCTATAAAACAATATTTTTTAACAAAGAACAACAGTCCACAACTAGCTCCTCCTCCCAAGCGAAAAGTCTCCTCCATCTCCAATGTCCCTCCTTAACCCCCCCACACCCCCCCCACAACCATAATCTCCTCATCTCAGCCACGGTTATATTAGAATCAACAAATAAATCAAACAAACGACTAAATCTAATTAGTTTAGTTTTTTAAATTATGGTGCAGATTTAAATTCAAAAACAAAAATTGAATTGATATTGGTACAAAGAGATATTTATAGCAACTAAAAGCATAATGAAACAATTTAATAGTAAAATAGTTTGAGGGTAATTTAGATATATAAAAAATAGAATACAATTTTCCCAAAAAAAAGAATACAACAAAAACATTATGCATCCCTTTTATCACTAGTACTAATATTAGAGAAGAAACGGGCTCAACTATTAATTTTTCCTGCTGTGCACCCTTAATTGCATATAAAAAGACTTGATATATATTATTGTTAAATATTTTCGACAAATAAGATTCTTGTCCAAATAAATTAAAATAAGTTTTCTTTTACTGTCCCCGTGAACCCCAGACGCCACAAAAATAGTATGCATATTTGTTCATAAATAATTTAAGATATTTTTCTAGCTCAACTACATGTCTGATTTCGAATCCTCTCTCATAAGAATGTAAAAAGATTAATTTTTTTAGAAAAACTTTGTCATCCATTGCAATTTTAGTCGGTTAAGAGATTATTCTTTATACTTGTGTTAGGCGCACACATCTCAAAATTTAGTACAACATATTTTTATAGGTAAATCATCAAATTGTTGAGTGTCTTCGTAAGTCACTAACAAATTATTCTTTGATTTGATTATATTAATCTTTTAAATTAGTCAATGTTATTGTTAAAAGTTTCTCAATTAAGTTACTTGTTATCTGACAAAAATATAAAGACAATGACCAATTTAAAAAACTTTTAACATGTACACAAATTAATTTAAAATATTAATAAAATTAGAGACTAATTGTCTATGTGCCTTCAAAAGCGTATTTTACTCGTGTGCCTCAGCCTTATCATACGTCACAACGCAATTTTCTTTTCTTGCATAGTTACATGCGTGGTAATTTCAACTAGATTCTTCAATACTTTTCAACATAGACGGGTCCCTATGATACGTGGTAAACGTAGCTAGCAACTCCATATGGTCTCTAGATTTAATTTTTAACTAAACTTAGCTATCACGGGAAAATATGCTAATTAGCTACTACTACTAGCCTTCAATACTCTAGATTTAGTTTTTTTTCCTCATGTCTCTCAATTATTATCAATCTCATTATTTAACTTTTTTGCTCTTATTTTTTATACTATAAAATCAATCTTACCTTTTTTCATACCATGATGCAATTGACAATAATTAAGACACATGAGAGAAAAATAATTGAGATGATCCATTCCACTAAACTATGGGTACATACTATCACTTATGAGCAATAAGTAAGTGCCTTTGTATTTCCTAAAAAAAATCATCCAAAGAGAAGAAATACAAAAAGAGTAAAATACATATAAGTGATGGGTACATATATAATCCAGGTAATAAAAAAAACTTATAAACCTTAATGAGAGTGTCCAATTAGAGAATTTCTAGGGGATTAAATGAAGGATAATGATGGATGGTACGGAACATAAACAACGAAATTTGACGAATCCGTTTATTGCATACTTTTAATGTCATCCAACCATGAATTGTGTAAATGGAGTATTTTCAATCCTCCACGTGGTGACTGCTAAACTATCCAACCATGAATTGCATACTTTTAACAACAAAAAATCAATGACTAGGGGATTTTGACCCAAACAAAAACCATAGAGGCAATGACACAATCACATTGTCATTTTGGATTAATTTACTCCTAGAAAACAAAGAAATTCTGAAAGAATGAAAAGGTTAAACACAAAAGAAGTCATCATCAATCTCATCATACATGTATTTTTTTCCTCCTTCTTGATCTTGAACAGCAATTCTGCTTCCTCAACCACAGCATGCCAACTTCTGTGAACCACGTGTTGCATGCAGTTGCATTGTCTTGTTTGTTGATTCTAATTCTCGACGGCTGCAATGTAAAAACAGACATTCAACTTCATGAACAAATAGCTATTAATTAACACTAAATTTGTAAATGAAGTCAAGGAAGAGGAAGTTTAAACAATGTAAACATGCAAACATCTAAATATTTAAGCAACATAAGTCATTTACATGTAAACAATGTATCATTTCTTGCAAAAAAAAATTAAAATTTAAACAACCTCTAAAATTAAAATTTCTAATTTAAGAGGAAAAATGTAAACATTTAAACATAAAATGTTAATGATACTTGATTATGAAAACTTACTTGTTATTTGAGTGTTGGTTGATTTAAACTTGAAGAAATTGGGGATATGGTTGATTTGAGAGAGTTTTTAAAGATTTTAGATGTGAAATGTTAAAGAATAAGAAAATGAGGTACTGTCTGACCTTTAAATACACGCCATGTGACTTAACTTACGCTGGATCTACCGAATGTGACTTAAGTCACGTAGGTTGTATTTCAACATGACTGAAGTCACATAGATTATATACTTACGCGAGTTAAGTTACGTAGAGGTATTTTGGGAAGTTCGGTTGAGCATGAGCAATTTATGTCGAGAGAAGAGCAATTTTCAAGGATGAGGTTTTGTTTTATTTCCCTTGGCATCATTCCATTTCATTTAATTTATTCCCCTTCATTTCATTACATATATACCACCGATCTAACCATACTCTACAATAAATCTCACATCCATTGATGTTTTTATTTATGGACACAAACATGCATCTGGCTAAATATGTGACTTTGAAGGTACGTAGCTGTTTAATTATGGACAGTGTGGTTTTCATTTTGTGCTTGCAAAGTTAGTAAGCATCGTCACATTCAATTATGGGTCATGCTAATTTGTTTCCTAAAGGCATAAGTTAATATCTAAAAAAGTAATTAATTTCTACATTTAACTCTTTAACTTATGCCTTAAAGGCACACGTTAACATTTCCCTTCAATCAATAGCATTCACTTCTAGAATATGTTATTATTGTCAATTGGAAACACGATTGGCCCTCAACTTCACTTTTGGTTATTATTGTTGCTACATTTATATTTTCTCTTCTATCTCCTCCATCGTTTATATATCTTATCTTTACATTTTAATTTTCTTTCCAACTTCTTTGTGCCAAGTTCTTCTTCCTTCTTTATGAGATCGATAATTCTCAG
>Ga0099826_10002325_pt1 | contig 12199 bp, 8 predicted proteins | sample Mtrugardesep15_FD_76830 | JGI IMG/M metagenome (GOLD analysis project Ga0099826, IMG submission 76830) | Root nodule microbial communities of legume samples collected from California, USA - M. trunc garden sep15 | ecosystem: Host-associated > Plants > Roots > Nodule | place: USA: California...
CTTTAACAAGACAAAATCTCTATTAAAAGGAGAGGATTATATATTATAACAAGTTGTTGTGAACTAGTATAAAAATAATTCTATATATTCTTCTTCTCCTTATGTTCACTATGGTTTAACTTTAAGCTCTAATAAACCTCCTTAAATAGATGTTAAATGTTTTGATATGGAACAATATTTTTTAATTTTAAAAAATATATAAATCGAACAAAACAATTCAAACGTTCCATTTTTTATGTTTTCAGTAAGAGAAATGTTAAAGATACATTTTTTTTTTATACATTTTTTTTAAGACTTACTCTTTTATTTATTAAAATCATGTGAGTTCTACCACTTTTAGGTGAAATCAACTTTTTTTATTTTATTTTAAGGAAGGTGAAATCAACTTTTAAAGTGCGTGATCTACATTAAGAGCTGAGTGTAGAGAGAGTTTAAGAAAAAGAGTGTTATTAGGACTCTTATTTCACTACCTTTTTTCTTTGGTTACTCTTATTTCACTACCTTAAAAAAAATCAAACATATTTTTAATATAACATTGCTAATATAATATGAAATAAAATGACATGATTTGGTTATAGATTTAGGTGATCCATTTTGAGTTAGTTCATGCTAACAAATTTAATTAAACAGTTGTTAAAAATTGACTACACATGTTAGTGGCGACAAAATACAATGTATTCATTCTTATTATATTTACTTTATTATTAAGACATTTGTTACCATTTTTCTTTTGAATTATGTGAAATCGAAAATATTTAAACCAATATCAATCAGATTTGGACAAGAACATAGAAAATAACCGAACCTAGTTAATTGTTTTGTTTCTTACTTCCTAGATTTGGTAGGGTTGAAACACATGAAACTTTAAAGCACATACACACATAACACACTTGGATTTGACTTTCACTATTCATAATGAGCGTCATGCAAATTTGGATGCCCATATCATATCAAGTCATTATTTTATTTTCCTTTTAACGAGTACCCCCTCCTACTTTTTTCCTTCTTTGCGGGGGACTGTCATTGAGATCCCGTGCAACTTCAACAAACCTCCCTCCCTTACTTACTTCACTAATCACTAGTAAATAGTAATAATCACCGCTAAACACAAAACTCAACCAAAAATTAAAATAAATTTCCTAATTAATTATTACCATTTCTATTTTCTTTTTGAAAAACAAAAAAGAATGAGAGATGGTGAAAGGAGAAAAGAAAACCGAACCATGATAATTAACACACCACGTGCAATTTACTTTACTTTAATTTTACTACTACTACCTTATTCTTTCTTCAGCGTGGTAACCGTTATACTCTTTATTACACCACTCACCAAAACTCACTTTCATAAAGAAGAAAATGAAGAGACAAAGCAGTGCGGTGTCGCCGTCGTCGTCACGGCGAGAAACGACGCCGGACAAAATTCACGTCAAGACAATTGGCTGCATGTCCGGCATTCTCCATCTCATCTCCACTTCCCATTCCCGTCGCCACCGCCGTTTCCTCACCTTCGGTTTGTTTCGTTTCACATTTTCGTTAATCAATTACTTAATTTCTCAGAATATTTGATCTATTATTCCTTTTTTGTCCTTGTTTTCAGGTAGGAAACAGTCTAAGAATCAAGTTTCCACCGTCTCCGCCACCGTTAATTTGCCACCAGAAAAACCGAATGAGAAAAAGAGCAGTGATGAAGTTTCAACCGTACGAAATTTGAAATTATCACGCGAGGTTCCGAGGAGTCCGACTTTACCGGCGGAGATTCGCCGTTCGAGTCCAAGGAAGTCATCGGAGAATGTTCGTGAAACGCCGGCGTTAGTGGCGAGGCTGATGGGACTGGAATCGCTTCCGGCTTCACCGGAGTCAGTTGTGGAGAAGAGACAGAAGCTGCTTGGAGCTTTGCAGAGATGTGACGAGGATCTCAAGGTGCTGAAGAAAATCATAGATTCAGTGAGGACTCCTGAACTGGTTCCGTCGACGTCGCCGGCGGTGGTTAAGCGTACGGTTTGTGAGGTGAAGTGTTCGGTGGTTAACGGTGAGCAACAGCAGCCGAGTCCGGTGTCTGTTCTTGATGAGTTCACTCGTTCGCCACTCAGTCCAAATTGTCACTCCGGACGCCATTCACATTGTAAGTCTTCAATCTTCATAATCACTTTTTTTGCTTACTAATTAGTTTTAAATGTTAATTTGATTTCAATTCGTATTCCAATTAGCGTTTATGTTTGATATCATGGTGAGCTTATTGAGATCAAGCGAACCCTAAATTTTACAAAATCACGCTCGGTGTCATAACACTAAATACACTAAATACGCATCTAAAATATTGAATGATTTAAATTTGCTAAAATATTGAATGCATGCTAAGAATTTTCGAATGTGTAGATTGCATGATTTTAACATTCTTTGCATGGAAACATCACAATCACAAATATCAAAGTGTTTACTTCTTTCATATAGTGTACTTGCAAGTTTTATTATTTTACTAGCAAGGAACAGAGTTTATGTTTAGGTAGTAATTTTTTTTTTTTGGTCAAAAAAAAAGGTAGTAAATTTTTTTTTGAGTAAAATTTTACCTAGCAATCAAAACCGGATTTGTTGATAGATCATTAGAAAAAGGATTTTGTCTCTTTGTATTATTGATAGATCATTAGATGAACTGATTAATTATTTAGGTTGCTTTGATCTTTTTGTTTTTCTTTTTTGGAGCTTATAATATGAAATTCCAGTAGTATTTTCTTTTTTTGAATCTGCTTTAAAGAGTTAGGTGCGAAATGACTAAAAGTAGGGGAAAATGGGGCACAGATAAACTCCCTTTTATGTTTTAGATCAATTGCTTCCTAATTTTATTTTGGAGTACAATATTGAATAAAAGGTTAGTGTGTTTACTATTAAAATTAATGTGGAAGTTGACATGTACTACTCTTATTTTTTAGGATTTGGATAACGGATAATTACAGGCATTTTAGTTGTTAAATTAAGTTGAATGGTCTATATTTTAAAGCAGATTTTATTTTTATTTTTTCATTTAAATATCAAACCCAAAATTTAAAATATACACAATCTTTTAACTAAGACGACTATCATTCATATGAAAGAACATTTACAATCTCTCTCAGCTAAAATTTTAACTTGATGAGATGATGTATATGAATTTTCCTACAGGAGACAGAATGATTTTCTATCAAAGAGCACATGCTGCATCTATCCATTTTTTTAGGATGCCAAATTTTAAATCATAACTTTTTCTATTCCACAACATCATGACCATCATATAGTGGCAGACAACTTAATTCCTGTTGGTTATGCAATCATCTTGCATCTAATTTAACAGTGATTAATTTACAGATTATTGATGATAATACTTAATTTCATTGATTAATTTCCCCTTGGCCCTGCAATCATCCGGAACCTAATTTAACAGTGATCAATTTCCTCTTCCCAACAATTATTACTAGAGAGAAAAAAAACTGCACCTGATTTTTCCTGCAACATATGGTTATTCACATGCATAATTGTGGTTAATTCAGTTGAGTACATGATTAATTTAAATCGTTTTGACAATTATGAATTTATGGTTAACTATATAGTTGAATTAGCCGTCTACTCAATGAATAAACCATATTACACAATTAAAGAGAAGCTAGTTAGCGACCGTTTTGCTCTGGTCCAAAACGATAATAATAAACTATTAAAGCATGGTACTTTGGTGGATGGATCTTGGACCACTATTTTGTACTATAAGAAAGGACTATGCCTCATGCTACGATATGATATGAGGCAGTCAAAAGATGTTTCAAAAGGAAAAGGAGGGAAGAAAAAGAAATACACCACCCTTTGGAACTTTATTACCTGCCCCTGGTCATGCAGAAACGCACTTTTTCAGGGATTTGTTAATTTTTTTACCCCACCAAACCACTCCCCCTCCCAACAAACAAGAGCCTTGTTATTTGCTTGCGCAGTACTGCATTTCTGCAGGTTAATTCATGCGTATGGTGGCCTGATGAAGACGTTGTCTTCTCTTATTGTGTTTGTATATAAGGAAACAGTTATCATTATTGAGGCTATCTGCAGCATGGATGGCAATGGTTACCCAATTGGTAGGGTACTAGAGTGCCTATTCTATTTGTAAAAAATACCCGTACTTATACCCTTGTGGGCAACAATTTTAGTGTCCTACCTCATACTCTATGGGTACCTAAGTGTCCATACCCGTACCCATTACCCGAACTTTAACTATGAAAAGACAATATAAACATCACTGTTGAAATAAAACTATGGTCCACATTTTTTAAAATTAACTTATAAAATAATACGAATCGTAGTATTTAGTCAAATAAAAAACATCTAAAATATCCTTAAGAAATTGTACACCGGCAGGATGAAGCTGATATTGTAGTAAGTAGTTTTTTTAGTTTAGGTTTAGGTTTTGGCTTAAATATCTAAATTAATTAATTAATTATGCACCAAAAATAAATAAATTATTTATGATATTATATAAATATGTATATGCGGGGTTGCGGGACTGGGCACTATAGGACTCTTACCCGTGCCCATACCCATTAATATGTGTGGGTATTACCTGGACCCGTACCCAAACCCATAAAAGCGGGGTTTTACTCTACCTATTGTGAGTATTTTTTACGGATACCTATGAGGCTTGGGTCCAATTGCCATCTCTAAAATCTAGTAAGTTAAAATATAGGACTGACATGACTAGAGCCTAATGAGACACATGTTTCATACCTACTACTAGTACTAGCCACCACAACAAAGCCTCTGGAGTATTGAATGGTTGAGGATACTTGTGCAACATATATTTTGTCTCTTTATTAAGGCACTACTTTTCTCACCCTCAACATTAGTCTGGACGTATGCATCAAGAAATACTATCAAGTTTGGGCGGCCTGAATGCATACATTAATTCTGATATTGAGTAGTGCTAATAACACTCTTTTTTGAACACTATCTCATACACTCGTTTTTTTATTAGGTTAAACCAATATGAGTTTTACACTTTGAAAATAAATCCACATAAAGTGGTAGGACATACATTAATTTCATTAAATAAGAAAGTAAATGTTAAAAAAAATATTGAAAAGATAGTGTTGCTAACATTTCTCATTCAGATGTATGCAACTATCAAATTTGTGCGGTCTAGATGGATATACAGAATAATTTGCATAGTTTGAATGCACATTTTCTAAAAGATGAGGGATTTTTCATTTTTATTATTGATTAAGAAAGCAACACTCCTTATTAGTTATCATACATAGTTAAATACTATAACCACTCATGTTAATGTTATAGCCTAAAATAAGGGAGAGCTTTACATCCATCAAGCCCTTTAGACCTATAGTGAGTAAGATAAGCAGTAATATCTGTTTCCATGTATTTTGGTGGATTTTCATCAGATGTGAACTCTTCTATAGGTCTATATTTTTTACTTGCGTTGGGGTACACGTGGCAAGCAACTGATGCCCTTGGCCCCACACTTCCAGCAAGTACTCTATGCTCAACACTTTTGAACTTGTCATTGCTGATAAGCTACACAAGAAAATGACAACAAAATTACTAGAATCAATTACTTAGTTTATGCTCATTTTCACTCCAAAACTAAAATGAAAGATTCTCATTTGTAAATAAAACCTATATTTGTTATAAAGTTTAGTGAAGTAAAGTTAATGTTCTTAATCTATAAAAAAAACAGATTTCAAAAAGTAAACTTTATGTTATTGAATGTTAAAAGGGTATTACAAAATAAAATTTGATTAAATGAAGGGTATTTCTAGAAATAGTAGCATTTAATATAATAGTTACTTATATTTTAGACAAAAATTATGAATAATCAGATCTGAAGAGAAGAGGTATAAAGGAACCTATTGTGGTTAGCCGAGATGGTTAGATTTTCGGTTTACAATGTAATTGGTAGGTTATACGTAAATTTCATCGTAAATTTTTAATGAGATTGATGGTTCTCTCTGACAGAGTGGACCTCCCCTAATCTAAATTTTTATTTATAAAAAAAAAAAAAAAGTGAAAATTGGGTTAATATCATCAAATCAAATGTTAGTAGTACCTGCAAGAAGTCACCTATGTTTGCCACTAATGCTCCATGAATTGGGTTAATATCAACCCAATGATTTTGATGGAGAACTTGTAGGCCACCAATGGTATCTTGGAGGAGAATTGTGAGGGATGATGGATCTGAATGCTTTGTGGCACCAAATGTCAGTTCAGGTTCAGGACACGTAGGGTAATAGTGACACACTACTGTTTCACTTTTCATGCACTCTATATTTGCAAGATAGTCCCTTTTTAGCCCTAATGCTTCCGACATTAATTCTGATAATATTTCCCTTAGTTTTAGAATATGTTCCATGTATTTTATCACTGCTTCCCTGTACAAAAAAACAAACAACTTTCATTACTCTCCTTCCTTCAAAAAAAAACTTTCAATACTCTCCTAATTTAAAGGTATTAATTAACATAGTTTAATCTACAAACAAATTATTATATAGATTATATGCATCAACCATAGAACTGTTTGATCTAAGTATAAGCGGTGTGTAGTTTAACCTTGTACTTAGATTTAATGTTTATGGTTGTTTTTTTTCTTTTTTCTTTGACAAAATGTTTTATAGTTTTTTTTTTGACAAGATGTTTTATAGTTGTTGTTTGTGCAATCGTCACAGAAGATATAATTCCACACGATAACATTTATTAGAATAAAATAAAACACAAAAGTCATATAAAAATATTGAAACATTTCTTTCAAAACTAAAAATATTCAAACATTAAAATCAATGTTTTAAAAATTAGACCAAGAGACATCTTGATCTTCATGTTATAATTAAATTTGTTTAATCGGTTCAACCATAGTTGAGCCGGTATACCCAAACACAGTTCAAACTTAATTCAACCTGATTCAACTAGACTGCAATGTAATCAAAATCAAATCTATCGATGAATTGGACGATTCCTTATTCAATCAATTAAATTGGTTGATTTAGTCAGTTTTTAAAACATTGACTAAAACAGACATGGGGAGGTTTTAAAAAGAAAAAAAAAAGAAGATGTGCCACTAAGACTATAGTATACCAGTTGTATTTGACCATGACTCTACGTAACATCAATTATTGCGACTCGAGCGAGTTAAAACTTTGATACAAGTTGTATTCGACTCGAGCGAGTGAGATCTTCATTATAGTTAAATTGGTTCAATCGGTTCAATTATGGTTGAGCTGGTATACCCAACCACGGTTCAAACCTAATTCAATCTAGTTCAACCAGACTACAATGTAATCAAAACCAAACCTACCGATGAATTGGACGATTCCTTATTCAATCGATTGAATCGGTTGATTCAACCAGATTTTTAAAACATTGATTAAAACAGACATCAAGAGGTTTTAGAAAGAAAAGAAAAAAAGGTATGCCACTAAGACTATATCAGTTGTATTTGACCGTGATTCTAAGTAATATAAACGATCGCAAATCGAGCGGAATTAAAATTTTGATACTAGTAAGAAATGTTTCCTACCTGCACACTAGGGGATATGCTTGTGGGTCAAGAGGACCATCATGGAAGTCAAACATAATGGTATCCCTCCAATTAGCTGCTTTGGCAACAAGAAGATCACCATTACAAAAGTATCTAACTTTCACCTTATGATCACGTGAATACCATTCTTTCTTCACCTCACTAGGTTGCTCATGAAACTCTTTTATAGCCTTTAACATGTCATCCATAACACAAACTGGAACACCATGATTCACCATTTGAAAGAACCCCCATGTTTCTGATGCTTCCTTAATCTCATTAAGTATCTCTAACCTCCTACACTTTTCATATCCTGTGAAATCTATCACAGGAACATGAAATAAGCATGAAGAAGTTTCATCATGTTTTGGAAGAGACTCTTTTGGATGGATAAAGAATCTTGGAAGCTTAATAATTCCAGAGTCTAGTAGTCCTTTTACTCCAGTTTTAGATTCATCAAATTCCCTCACTTCTTTGGCTCTATCATAGTTAACATCTTCACCAAAGGGAAACATTTGTTCTTTCACGATTCTAGACATTTTCTCTTGGTTCAGATAGTGACTGAGAAAGGGTTTGCTTCAAAGTTGAAACTTGGTGGCCATTAAATAGAGAATGGTACAAGATGCCAAACCTTGAAGGTAGCAAAAAATACAAATATAAAGAAACGTGACAACAAGATGCTTATATTTTTATTATGAATGCCAATATATTAGTGGTCAAAGTGGTAACACGTTAAGCAAGAGGTTATATGTTTAATCTTTTTTTTAGTGTATGAAGAAAATTCAATTGAAGAAAAGGACGACTCACTTGTGTGTCCAATAGAGACTCAAACACTTTAAGCATGAGATTATATGTTTATTGCTTGTTTAGCATGAGATTATATGTTTATTGCTTGTTTGGAATAGCGATATATTTGCATTTCTCACGTCCTGGGGCGTATTTAACGTGAAAATGAAGAAGCTACATTTTGTAATTTTAGAGAAAACGCATGTTAAGCTTGTATTCACCGCAAAAACAAAAAGGAGCAGGCATATTTAACGTGAAAATGAAGAAGCTACATTTTGTAGCTTTAGAGAAAATGCACGTTAAACTTGTATTCACCGCAAAAACAAACAAGAGCTTAATCTTTGTTTCTTGTGTATGAAGAAAATTCAATTGGAGAAAAGGACGACTCACTTGTGTGTCAAATAGGTTTTTTGACGGAGATTAAATAATTTTATACATATAACATGGTTATTGAAAAGAATATAATCATTATAAATTAAAAGATTATATTATAAGGTGAGAAATGCAAATACAATATAAGATTAAGATACCCACTATTCCTGCAATGAAAGGCCAGTGTTATGAGATACCCACTCTTGGCCTGTATCCACCCATATCAATACAATATAATATAATAAACATAGGCATTGATGTTGTTTAGCTTAATTTGTAGGGAGATGCTTTCAAAACATTTTGCTATTTATGAGTTTTTGTACTGCACAAAGCTACAAATTGGGCAATGCCATTCACTTTCACCAACTGGAATCTGACGTACTTTCATGTTCAATGTATTAGCATATCAATAGCAAATGGTATCCCTTCATCAATATCAAACATTAATGATATTTTGGATTCATTTATTCCGTACCCACGTGAATGATTGTTGAAATGATCACGACTTGAGTTTAGAACTATTTGTGGAATGTCATGTGTGATTGTGTATTCCATAGTGGCTGTTTTTTTATTTTATTTTTGTCGGTAGAAGAAGTGACAAGTTATCCTGAAACTTGTATATATATAACTTTGTTGTTCTGAATTCAAACTCAAATGTAAATGTTAGTTTAATAATATTGTCATTGTGAGTCGAACTAGGTTTTACTGAGGATAGTAGTTTTTTTTTTTTTTAGATAGTTAAAATGACAATAACCATATTGGAAACTCACTCACAACATAAGTGGAGGAGCTGGATTCGGATCATAATCATGATGTTTATTCTAACAATTTCGACATTTTTATTGATCAGTTCATCTAGACGATAGTAGCTGTTCTTAATTGTTTGGTTTTTATTTTTAATTAACATATATTTATGCGGTATAGTTTGTGTAAAAGAATTAGAATCATATGTGGATAAGGCTATTTGTTTCCACATTATTAAAACTAGCGTGCAAATTATTAAAATAAGGCACAAATTGATAACGAATGATTGTAGTTGGTTGTTGAACATATCCAAAATATTTGGTTAATTGTATTTGTAGTGTTGATGTGGCTTAGGTATGGGAAGTTTTTGGAGGGTCTGGAGCTGGCTTGGGTCCATGGATTTACTCGGGTCGATCTTCATGTGGATTCGATCATAGTGGTGAATATGTTGAGGCATAAATTTGGTGGTAGTTATGTAAGGAAACAGTTAATTCAACGTATTTCTATGTTGGAGATGGATTACGAAATTCAGGTTTTTCACTTTTATTGTGATGCACCGACAAGTTTGAAACGAGTTAGATGGTTCTTCTCTGATTATTTGAGTAATGTCCGACTCATATTCGTCGTTTACTTTTAGATGATATTGTTGGAGTTTACACGAATATTTCGATTAATCTAATAGTTTTGTTTTTTTTATTCTAAACTTCGACCCTCTTTTTATCCAAAAAGGAAATAGTCTCTCCAATCCAAGAATATTTGAAGAAAAAAAAAGGATTAATGATGTGTTTTGTTTTTAGATTATTAATTAATGGTATCGAGCTTCAATTTTAGCTTTTCAAATTTTATCCTAATTTTTCTTAATTTTTTTTATCCTAATTTAAATAAATAATAGTTCCGCTTCTCTCTATTCCCTTCCAACCAAACACACAAGGACAATGGGCATGTTTTTATTATTTGGTGCATGATATTTGTGTGTTGACAAAAGAAATAAAATCTCCAACCTCAATGATGAAGAGCACCAGATTCAATTAATAAACAAAGCATAAAATTGAAAAAACAAATATTTCTTTACTTTCATAATTGCCAATGATTCGGATCGGATTTCATTTCTTGCTTAAAAATTGCTTGGTTGTGAAGTGCTTGATTGAGAGTGTGGAGTACTTTTTTTTGTCTGTATTTGTGGTGTCCTTTGTGAATTTAATCACGTTTGCCACACACTTGATGAGACAACTTTTACGGTCTTTGATAGATTTTGAAAATTTCAAAATATTCAAGGCAAGTAGTTAATTGAAATGATGGGAGCATCCTTGCGGGCATTCTTATTGTCCACACATCTCTTTGAATCAAACAAAAGAGGAAAAACATGTTAGCTGTTTTAACTTGCACATTGGTATGGGGATTGTCACTTAACAGAAGCTCGTGTGATTCTTTTATCGTAGTTTTGGTCTTCTATTCTATTCAACCATTTTCCGAAATTGGTTCCTTTATATTAAAATTTGACAATTTTGGTTTTTTCATTAAATATTTGGTTTAAAATATGGTGACATGACATGTCTTAAATAAGATTTTTAAGGAAATATTCTTACAAGTTCATCAACGAAGATCTTTTTCCATCAAAAGATCGTATACCAAATCATTTCAAACATAAAATCACCAACTTTTAGCTCAAAAACACAATAGAGGGACCAAAATTATCATATTTCAAAATAGGGGAACCAAATCCAAAAAATGAAAAAAAATAGAGGGATAAAAATTGTCAGGTTTTAAAAGGCTGATTGATATCTATCATTCAAATTTAAATTTTTGCATCACTTCTGAGTATCATGTCATCCTCTGGGTGTCTTTTCACACAATGTCACAATCTTTAAATTTTTGCATTGTCGCACCATTTTCCATTGCCTGGTTAACCTAACATCTAAAATCACACAAATTGATATCCCATTCTTCCACTACAAAGGTCTGTATTGTCATTTTTAACAGCTTTTCGCATCAAATGTTTTTTATATTTCAAATATAAATATAAATTATCTCAATATATTACTCTATTAGTCCCACAATTACTCCATGAACATTCTGTGTGCATCATGGAATGCAGCCATATTCATGAAAGGCATAATACAGCTAAGGTCTAACTGAGGGTGTTGATCTCTACTCACACTTGGTTCAGAAAGTGAGACATCACATAACCAATTGAAATAAGTGAAATGTGAAAGAAAAAAATGCATTAATTAAACAGAGAACAAAAATCCATGGGCCAAAGTCTAATTAAGTGAAATGGTAACTTCAAGTGTCAGAATTTTAGAGCCTTACATCATGATTACTAGAATATAATGAAATTGGCTCTCTGAAGTTTAAGAACACAAAGGCTCTAATCCTTTTGTTTTCACCACTTGAGACACAAGTTTAGCAATTTAAAGATAGTTCCTAAAACCGTGCTAACATTCGTACAAAAATAATTAAATAACAATGATACTTACTAGCCAATAATTTTTAATCTGAGAGTGAAGACTAAATTACAAAACTCAAACAGAGAGAGACCAATTCTGAACCAGAGAGTATACCAAGTCGAAACCTGGCTGATCGAAGAACGGATACAGTGAAGAACCAGGAAAAAACCCAAGACACTCTTTGAAGAGGGGTCGTACAGTGCTGCATCTAATAGGTTTTTGTTTTTGGAGCCTTCTTTGGCTGTCTTCTAGGAATGGAGTTTTTCATCCCAATGAAAAACAACAAAGCTCCAAAAAGAGCCATGTTCTGCAAGGA
>Ga0099826_10002326_pt1 | contig 12198 bp, 10 predicted proteins | sample Mtrugardesep15_FD_76830 | JGI IMG/M metagenome (GOLD analysis project Ga0099826, IMG submission 76830) | Root nodule microbial communities of legume samples collected from California, USA - M. trunc garden sep15 | ecosystem: Host-associated > Plants > Roots > Nodule | place: USA: California...
CTATTTATAAGATTACCAAAATGCCCTTTTTTAAGGGCAATTTTGTCATTTCAACGGACATTAATCTTTAACATAGTTAATTGATAATTTATTAGACAATAATTATTATATTATTTCCCTAATTCATTTTTTTTAAGAGTCTTGTTTTTAAGAGTCTTATTTTCCTAATTTTCCTAATTCATGTGTTGAACTAAAATTCATGTGGACAACTTGCAATTATTTTAAATTTGAAAATAGTTATACCCGTATTACAAAATTACAAAATATAATATAGAAAAGGAGAATTTCATAGCATTGTTTGATAGTTTTTCTTCATTAATCTATAAATAATATAGATATAGACTACCTTACCACTTTTGTTAGAGGTTTTTTTGTACAGGCCTTTTGTTGTTCAAGTGACTATGACAGTTAAATTTTCTCCATTTCAACAATAAAAAAAAATTAAGATAAAGTCAAAAAAAGATAAAGTCGTTATGAGACAATCAAATTAATAATTTGTTGCATTATTTTTGGTTATACACTTGCAATTTCACTACTAACACATTGGAAATCAGCTAATTCTAATATTTAAACATCCCAATAAATTAACATTATGGGCCAACATGAATTCATTTCATATAAATTTTTGATGCAAATTTTCAACCCCATTAATTTAGGTGTGTAATGTCAAATTAATACCATAAAAAAAATTATTTAACAATGAAGAGAATTTATATTTATTTTTTTTGAAGGAAGAATTTATATTATAGTTTTGTTAGTGAACTCAGAATTTTTTTTACAAATATTTAGAGTGGTTGATATGACACGAAGAACAAACTTATTCTGGTTGTGAGAACAAACTTATTCTGGTTAATTTTTTTAGAATAAACTTATTCTGGTTGTGAGAAAAAAGTGAATGTATAATTTAAGAATCAATAATAATTTAATTCTTTCTATTTTTTTAGTCATTTTCAACAAAATTTGGTACATATAATTTCCAGGTTATAAAAATATAGAGGCTTTTTCCTTTTTTTTTCTTAAAGGATTTTCAAAAATTATTAGAATTACTTTTTTTTTGTTTTATCAAACAAAAAAAAAACAAATAATTCAAATCACAAAAGATAAGAAGCAGTATCATATAAAGAAGCAGAGAGAAGAAGCATTAGTTACGATGACAACAAATAATCATGCCACATAATACTGCCTTATGTAGATTTTTTTTTTTGGTGGTGGTTGCCTTATGTAGATTAGCGCAAGGAAAATTGTTAAATGTAATATAGATATGCGCAGATAGAAAGAAACATTTAATATTGGTCATTGTAAAACATTTGCATTTGTATATAATATAGATATAGATAAATTTATACTATATATATAAAGAAAACTACCCATTTCAGCACATTCTTGGGTTGGACTATTCTTTTCAAAAATACCCTTAATTTTCAATACAAATAATTCATGTAACAAATAGATAAGAATAAATTTAAATATTAAAACAAATGTAACAAACATGAATAAAAAATAATGTTAAAGATAGGACTTTAAATCCTCTACAAAAATATTAGTAACAAACGTGAGCATATTTTTTTCCTTAAACAATTTTTTACTTAACAAAGATTGTCTTTGGTGTCATTAAAATAAATTTAGATTTTTTTTGTTATATTGTTGGTTTCATTGAAAAAAATAATCATGATTAGTTTGTTTTGTTATAACTTAAAATCAACAAACGTTTATATTTTTAGTTTTAACCAAAATCAAAATTTCATACAAAAAAACATCGTTCATAACTTTCAAACGTTAGCGCAATAAAAAGAGCGAAAAAACGGGCACGGAGTCCCCGTCCTTTCGCTAGTTATTGTTATGACAATATTGACTAATAACCAGGCGGACGAGTAAGAAGCGGTTATGTGGCGAGATGGAAAGATAAAAGCGTGTAGAGAAAGCTACTAAAATCATTTTCGTTCACTTCATTCGATTCAACACCAACACGAAGAAAAGATAAAACTCATCTTCTCCACCATTTTCTTACTCTTCATTCACAACAAACATATGTATAATGAAAATCATGAAACGGTTCTCTGTAATGTGGTACTTTCTCCAGACGAAAAAACACGTGATAAGGGTAAACATAGCTACGATTTGCTCAAATATGTTGATCTACAAGGTGTTTTCTACGATGAATTGGTTAAACTCCTAAGTTCTCTAGATAAAGCAAGCCGCCATTGTTCTTTGTGATGCTCTCTCGACGCATCCAATAACTTCTCAAAATCATTCACGAGTTCCACCTACGATTTATTTTCTACGTAGAGATCAAATCAACAACAACTTTTTATTTGTTAAGCTTTGCAAAGTTCTTTCTAAGATACTCCACTACATCGTTTTCTCTCTACACAATGAGTGTCTCCATGTCTTCGATTACATCCTGAGTGGTTTGAATTCTCCAAACCCTAGGTTTGTGAAGAATTGTCTGATGTTGTTTTGAATATTGTCTCACAATGAGACCCCTGCAACCGTTTTACCTCATATGTTAGCGTTCCAAAATGTCATTGCCAGGTTAATGAGATATGACAATACTCTTGACATGCGCATTGATGCGCTTTTTGCTGCTATCAATCTCCTTCGTTTCATGTTCGGAGAAGGACACGTCTCAGACTCATCAGACTTGGAATACGACGGTGGCATGTCAGAAGACGACAGCTTGTCATCGGACGCAGTTCTTGTCTATTTCTCAGGCTCTGGCCAAGACGTCGATGAAGATTACAATTTTGTAAGGTGTAACAGAAGGTAAAATTGGATAAATGAATCTAAATTTAACAAGAGTAAAATTGAAATAGTGACCTTTAATACAAAAACCGTGATAGACTTTTGCTTATTTCTTTTTTATTGTTTAGACTACTTTCATTTGGAATTTGGATACACCAATTGATTTAAACCATTAGATATATACAAGGGTGAGAGAAAATCAAAACTGAATATTGTATCATGACACCTATCATTGTAAAATAAAGTTTATTTTTATACAATGTTATTGTAAAAAGTTGTACGATATTAGAAAATTACAATCATTCATAATAATGTCTTTATAAAAAATAGTTTTGAATAAAATCAAATATTTTTAAGGATCCGTTGTGATTGTTTGATGGTTTACAAAGTTTTTACACTAATAATTCGTATTATTTAAAAATATTGTTTGCCTAAAAAATATTTAATCTCCTAATTTTTTTTGTATTATCTTTTCTTGGTGGTTTCTTTTATTGTTCTTTGATGCGACATTTGAAAAATCAAAGTGAATTTAACGATGATTGGTGCTTAATACATTTTCTTTTCAACATTGATCACTTTAACACTTGTTATTTTATTGAATGAAATGAGTCTCACACATTGAAATATCCATATTTATTTATTTTCATTTTTCTATTCACTTTGAGGAATTGAAGGCCAATGAAATCTTCTTGGAGTACAACTTGACAAATTTACTATTATTATTATTATTATTGTTGTTATTGTTGTTGTTATTATTATTATTATTATTATTATTATTATTATTATTATTATTATTATTATTATTATTATTATTATTATTATTATTATTATAAACATTTATAAATAGGAGAAATCTTGATTAAAATATAGTCATTTTGTTTTTTAAATAAAAAATCATTTTTTTTTATCTATTACAAGTATCTTGTGTTTTTTCTTGTTCATGTGTTGGTTGTTTAGGTTGGGTCGATGGAGGTGTTATTCTGTATTTGTTTGGTGCCTCCCGATGTTTGATGTTTTATGTTTTCTTGACGTTACTCAAAAGGGTTTGGTGCACAGACGCTTCGTGTTGGCGGTAGTAGTCATTCATGTACCTTCATATTTTTCTGGGTCTTTTTGGGTCGTGTTGGTTGGTTCTCGTCGCTTTATGGTTTGGTTGATGTTTATTCCAGCGGCGGACGCTTTCTCCTTGTCACCGGCAGTCGCCCTTTTTTGATCTGGGTTGTGTTTCTGCTTCAAACCGGCGTCGCTGCCCGTGTTTTGTTGTTGGGTTTTGACTTCCTTTTGATATGTGACTGTGTTGCTGCTTGTTTCTTGGTGAGGTGGTTTGGCGGCATAGTTTCTATCTTTATCACTGGTTTGTGGGTGTATTCTCTGTGGCTGTTTCTTCGAAATGTTATGGCAATGTTGCTGCTTTCCTTAGAGACTTTCAGTCTTGCTCTTGTACTCGCAGATCCTTTGGCCGGTCTAGTTTTTGTTTCGTTTTGTTTTTGTACTGTTAGTTTTGGTGTTTTATGATGTTGTTATGTTTTGGGTGGCATGAGATTTGTTCTCTTTTTTGGTGGTACGGTGTTGTTTAATCCTACAGGTGGTGATGCAGTGGTGGTGGTGATGCGTGGAGGTGGCGGTGATGTGTGGTGGTGGGGGTGATTCGGTAAAACGGGGTGGTTGGTGTTGCTTAGGTGACGAGGTGAGTGTTTTTGTGGTGGTTGTTGTGGGTGATTCCTCTTGGAGGACGCCTCTGTTATTCAGGTCCATTTATCGTCGTCGTTACCTCTTGCTTGAGTTTTAGGTTACTAAGGTGTTTATGGTGCTTTGAGGGTGCATGTCATTTGAGCTGAGCTTCTTTTCCCTTTTGATTGATGTTTGCACCACCACAATTCATGTCGTCTGTTTTACGTTTTGTGTGTTGGATGTTGGCGGGCCGGTTACTTTTGCTTTGAGATCGGGAGTTGGTGTCTAGTTGCTTTCTTGTTTGGCGGGCTACAGTGTTGCTATGGTGAACTGGGGGTTAGGGTGCCCGTCTAGTTTGATCCTGAAGTCTGGTGGACCGATCGCTTTTGATTCAAGATCGGGAGTCAGTTCTTTGGTTCAAGTTTGGGCTGTTTTTGTGTTCTTTCGGTGGACCAGAGATTGAGAGATGGTGAAAGCTGATTGATCTATAGAATAGTGGCTCGGCTTAGGTGATGAGGACGATATGTTTCATTTAGATAGATTTTATTTTGGGACAAGTAGTGGCGACAGGTGGTTATGGATATCGTTTGTCGGTGGTCGTTTAGTGAAGGAGCATGTTTTATGTGGTGATGTTTACTTTGGTGGATGTTGTCCTCGTGGGTGTTGAAGGTTGGGTTGGGTTAGGTGTTGTGTGTAGGAGCCTCTTTTTGTATGGAGTTTATTTTCGGGTGTTTCGTCTATGTATGACACCTTTAATTTGATAATGGCATGAATTGATTCAATCTTGTGGCAAATTGATCTTTGAGCCGTCGAAAGCTGACAGGGTCTTTTGGCATTTAAGTGTATTAGTGTCAAACATATTATGGAGATCAAAATTGAGGTCCATCCTTAATCCCTGTCCGTGACTCCAACGTTTGGATAATACGCTGGTTTTCACCAAATCCTTCAAAGGTAACATGGAACGGGAATCTACAACATGAATTGTGAATACATATGTACAACTATTTAAAATGTAATACATCATTTGGTCCTTTAACTTATTTTTTGTTTTCAATTTGGTCCCCTAACTATAAAGTGTCTCAATTTGGTCCCATAAATCTTCTGCCGTTTAATGTTTTGGTCCTCTCCGTTAGTTTTTAACCTTAAATGTCTAAAGTGAACCAACTTTATAGGTGGTCCACCATAGACCTTATTAAATCTTTTATTCTTAACCGCTTGATCTTTTTTTTAAAGGGAGACCGATGGATCATGGAGGGATCTATTATAGTTTATAACGAACCACAAACACCCAATTTTTTCCTCCATCTTCTTCCCTGTGTTCTTCTTCATCCCCAAATAAAACTCTCGCTTTTATTCATCATTTTAAAAGAAAAAAAACCAGAAAATCAAAACTCATTCATAATCAACAGTTGCAGCAACAACATTAACAATCTCAATTCAACAAAAAATCTCAATTCCAAAACTCATTCATAATCATTAACACTACAATCTCAATTCCAACAATAACAAAAATTGCAACAACAATAGTAAGCAAAATTCAACAATAAACAAAAATGAACAACAACAATCACCCTTCATCTCCTTTATCACATAAATCCAAAAATCCAAAAATTAAAACTTAAAATCCAAAAAAATAATAATTAAATTCCATGTACAAATAAGGAAGCAAGATGAATTGTTTTATAACAAACCCAAACTCAAAGGAATCAAAACATTTCACAACCCCTTTCAAATTCCTAACCCCTTTTCCATAACCTTCGCAACTCTTCTCCCTTTCATAAATTCAACCATCTCAACATTTCACAACCTCTTCTTTCAATTTAGAACAATAACAACACCTATTGTATCTTCCCCCTTTTTTCAATTCTTCCTTCCCTCTTCTTTTTCAAAATTCTGATTGATGAAAGAGTTGAATTTTCTTTTCTTTTCTTTTCTGGGTTGAGCAGCAAGAAGACGAGGGGGATTTTATAGGTTAAACATTTTTCTGGGTTTGAGCCTCATTCAAAATAAGCAATTATGCAGATCAGTTATTGGGATAGAACTGAAAATGGAAGCCACCGATGCCGAAAACGTTGATGTGTCTCTGTCGTCGTCATCGTTGTTGTTTCCGGCGAGACAATAGTTATCGACATGTAGCAAAATAACTATGTTTCTGTCTCTTCTTTTCTTCACTTTTTTCTTGTGTGTATGTATATATCTTCTTTTCTTCACGTTTTTCCTTTTCTTTTTTGATTTGTTCTCTTAATTGTTGTGAGGTACTGAGTTTTATTTGTTGTATTTGAATTCTCCTAAGTTGATATATGAAGGTAATGTCGGAATTTGGAAACGAGAACCTAGATTACTATGATTTCCTATTTTTATAGTATTAGGTTTTTTTATTGAATTCTGCTCTCCACTCTGCACATTTTGCTCGCACCCTGCAGCCGTTCCAATTTTACACTTGCGCACCTTAAGTAACGCTACGCATCTTAAGTAACGCCCTTGCGTTCCTATTCTTAAGTAACTATGCGTGAGTTAACTCACGTAGTGTTTTACACTTGCGCATCTTAATTGACGCATCGTTACTTAACTAACGCAGACATTCACACTTACGTTAGTTAACTTGCGTAAGGGTAAATTTGGAACGGCTGCAGGGCGCGAGCAAAATGTACAGGGTGAACAACAAAATTCTTTTTCATTTTATTTATGGACAGCATTTTTTCTCCTGGGCCGGGTCTAGCCAACAGCAACATTCCGAAACATAAAGACATAAATTGATAAAAAAGAAGAAGTTGTTTTCAGAAGAAATGGTTGATCTTCTGCATCAACTTCAACTTCCCCACAGCTTCAACCAACAACCATTATACAGAAACATATGCAACACTCTTCTCTCTCTAACCTATTCTCGCTCCCTCCCCAAAGGTCTTCAACTCCACGCTCACATCATCAAATTAGGGTTACAAACTATTCCTCTTCTTTCTCATCACCTCATCAACTTCTACTCCAAAACCCATCTCCCTTATTCCTCCCTTCAAATCTTCCACGATTCTCCTCACAAATCCGCCACTACTTGGAGCTCTGTCATTTCCTCCTTTGCTCAAAATGACCTCCCTTTACTCTCTCTTAACTACTTCCGCCTTATGCTCCGTCAAGGTGTTCCTCCCGATGACCACATTTTCCCTAGTGCTACTAAATCATGCGGGATTTTATCCTCGCTTCCCGTTGCTAAAATGCTGCATTGTTTTGCTTTAAAGACGGCTTACCATCTTGATATTTTTGTGGGGAGTTCTATTATTGATATGTATGCTAAATGTGGTGATATTGGTTATGCCCATAACGTGTTTGATGAAATGCCGTATAGAAATGTTGTTTCTTGGAGTGGGTTGATTTATGGGTATGTTCAATTGGGTCAGGATGATCAAGCGTTGAGGCTTTTTAAACGGTTTCTTGTTGAAGAAGAAAACGAGGGTGTTAATGATTTTACTTTGTCTAGTGTTTTAAGGGTTTGTGGTGGTTCGACTTTGCTTCAAATGGGGAAGTTAATACATGGGTTGAGTTTTAAGACGAGTTTTGATTCGTCTTGTTTTGTTGCGAGTTCTTTGATTTCGTTGTATTCAAAATGTGGGGTTGTTGAAGAAGCTTATGATGTTTTTGAGGAGGTTACCGTTAGGAATCTTGGTATGTGGAATGCGATGTTGATTGCTTGTGCTCAGCATGCACATACGGATAAAACGTTTGAGTTGTTTGATAAGATGAAGAGTGTTGGTGGTATGAAGGCTAATTTTATTACATTTTTGTGTTTGCTTTATGCTTGCAGCCATGCGGGGTTGGTAGAGAAGGGTAAGTATTACTTTGAGTTGATGAAGGATTATGGTATTGAACCTGGGACACAACATTATTCAACCATGGTGGATTTGCTTGGTCGTGCGGGGAAGTTAAATGATGCGGTTAAATTGATTGAGGAAATGCCTATGGAACCAACTGAATCTGTTTGGGGAGCTTTGTTAACTGGGTGTAGATTACATGGGAATACTGAACTGGCATCTTATGTTGCTGATAGAGTTTCTGAGTTGGGTTCTGTCAGTTCTGGACTTCATGTTATGCTTTCTAATGCTTATGCTGCTGCTGGGAGATGGGAGGAAGCGGCAAAAGCAAGGAAGATGATGAGGGACAGCGGCATAAAGAAGGAAACTGGATTGAGTTGGGTGGAGGAAGGAAATAGAATTCACACATTTGCTGCTGGTGATAGGTCTCATGCGAAGACCGTTGAAATTTATGATAAGTTAGAGGAGTTAGGTGAAGAAATGGATAAAGCTGGTTATGTTGCTGATACTTCTTTTGTGTTAAAAGAAGTGGACGGGGAAGAGAAGAGTAGAAGTATTAGGTATCATAGTGAGAGATTGGCTATTGCTTTTGGACTTATTACATTCCCTCATGGACAACCAATTAGAGTAATGAAGAATTTGCGGGTTTGTGGCGATTGTCACACTGCTATCAAGTTTATTAGTAAATGTACAGGAAGGGTCATCGTCGTGAGGGACAATAATCGGTTCCATCGATTTGAGGATGGAAAATGTACTTGTGGGGATTATTGGTGATCATACATTAGGGGCATTTGAAACATTATTTACCTGGAACAAAAGTAGCATCAGCTTGCGGGCATAGCATTACACGGGTATAACATTACATCATTCACAAAATTATCTTGTTTTATTTTTCTTTCTCACCATGTGCAATATTGCGGTAATTTTTAAATTTTTAATTTTTTGTATATTGCTGCTAATAAGTTATGGAGAAAAAGAGAGGCTATTTAGTATTGTACTCATTGAAGAGCCCCAAAACCCCAAAACCATTGATTCCTTACTAGTTACTACTTACTACAGGTTCGGTTATAAAACCAAGTTTGTTATGGCCATCCTAATTTTAGTTTGTTTTGTTGATTGATGGAAACAACATTAAGAAACAAAATAAAAACAACATTCGAACATAAAGACATAAATTGACAAAAAATTTAACTAGTAGGTCTGTCCATTTTTCATTACTCATTTTACTCCGTGTATCCTTGTATTCATTTATAGTATATTACTAGCTACATGATTGCCTTGTACAAGGCTGTAATACTAATACATACTGATTTTAAAGCAAATTTTTATGATGAAAATCCAGCGTAAATCATTACTTACAATGTCTACATTGTCAAAGATAGGGATTTTAAACCACCACAAATAGCACTAAATGGGTTATAGCGATACAACATAGATAAGGAAGTTCACTAACACAAAAGAATTAGAAGTTACTTTCCCACCATACAAGCTTTTGTTGGCAAAATTAATCATTCATTCACACAATCAAATACCCAATGAAGTTGACCATATTCTCTTTAGAGGAACCTATCTACTTGTGCTTCCCTATCTACAATCTAAAAATCAACAGAATTAGCTAAGCGAACTTAAAAGGAAGTTTAAAAACGTTGTCGCCTATATCATAAACCCGATGGGTACATAATGCTAAGGTCTGGTTCTCCAAAATGAATGAGAACCCTCTCCCTTCCATGAAACTATACCACCAAAAGCAGGAATAACAAAAGCAACGATTCCTCGAAAAATGCTTGGTGCTACACTAGGATGATACTTGCTTGTATGGAATCCAAACCAGACACACAGAACGTGCATACGATGTTTTATGACTTGGATTCGCAAGATTTACTTCCATACTTTCATAGTTTAATAAGGAATTTTATTTCGGAAAGTGACTATGATTCCGTTGGAGTTTTTGATTGGTTATCTTGTGAACATGAACACAACCTCAAACATAAGGATCACAGGTTTCTTTCCCTGTCTCTAAACTCCTTTAACAAAGACATCATGACTTCATAAACAACTTTTTCCAAGCTTGGAATCATGTTAATAGTGACTTCAAGTTCTCCCACAATTTCATGAGTTCTGATGTAAAGTCCGGCCAAAGTAACTTACCTATCAAATATTATATTTGTATGACTGAGAAGCCGACTGAATACAGTTTTGTAGGGTTGCTTACTGTTCTTTGTGATGAGGGAATATGTAATGAAGCTGCTAACATGTCAAAGTTGGCGGACGATAGTAAAATATTTGTCATTATGATGAATATAAGAAGTTTGAAGTGTAAGTATCATATTTTTTGGCCTTCAATTTTAACCCTGGATCTCACATTTTGTTAGTTGTTTTAGATGATTTACAAGATATGAGCCTAACAATTTTTAAACAACAAGCAAAGTCAACTCCCCTATTATGAGCATGAAATAGGAGCCAACAAATTTTAAGCTAGCTAAGTCTATCACTATTGTGACACTAAAAAGTTTCTCATCTCATTATATTTATGTTCAACTAACTAATTTTTCTTATATAAGGTTTTGTGTGTGTGCGAATATGTAATGCATAGATCAACAACTATTTTGGGGTCTGTTTCTGGTGTAGACAGATTGAGTTTTGCAGTGATAGTATGCATGGGAGAGTTTTATTTGGATGGGCAGGCATGAAGGATAGACAAATGCTGGACGTGATTTAGAGTAAATGCATGGTGTGTTGTAAACTGTGATGTGATGCAAGCAGCGACGAGTGTGAGTAAAGGGCTAAATATATAATTTGGTGCCATGATTGAGTTATTGGGAAATTGAAATTGGCATGATATCCAGCATGGTTTAAGGAGTATGAGGTGCAAATGAAAGGCACTTGATATTAGTTGTTATTGATGTAAAAGGAAGATTTGAATAAGAGGTCATAGCTTTTGGGTGAAGACGAGGTGTATGCAGCGGTAAAAGTCTGAGACCTATGAAAGGATTTAATTGCCAAAGTATTAAATAGTGAGCCTTCTGCCTTGGTTTTGAATGATTATATATGCAATCAATTCTAATGGTGTGCAAAAAATGTAGCAGGTTAACAGCAAAGCTGGTGTGTTATTTAATGTCATTAGACTTCAATCATGTGAAGATAAAGGGTGTTGCAGCTTACTTTAAACTGATAGCTATTGTGTAACAGGGTCTACCATGTTGGAGGATTGTGATTAACATGATGCACACTATAGTCAATTACTAGTGTTTTGTTTTTTTTCTTGCCTGATTGTAGTTCAATGACATCTAGCTCTTGATTGCTTGCTTGTGGTGGTGTATAAGCAAACTAGGTACTAAATTGGTGTGTAGTTGATGTTGTATGAGCTTTGTACTCTCATCTTTGTATTTGTCAAGTCGAGAACATGCCCTATGCAACTCTTCGTAGAAGGTGACCTTGTATAAGATTTTTTTTTTTTGGTAGAAAGGTGACCTTGTATAAGATGATGCTGTAAGTAGATGTTATCAATAAATAAATCTTATTGAAAAGAAATAAAAACTAGAAAATTATGCAAAATCCATAAAAAAATTTTTAGGGAAATTAGTCACTTTAGTCCCTGAATAAGAAAGGAGTCGTCATTTTAGTCCCTGAATGCAGATAAATTGCAAAAAAGTCATTGAATGTAGACTTTGTTAGTCAATTTAGTCCCTGAATGCAGACTCCGTTAGTCAATATAGTCCCTGAATGTAGACTCCGTTAGTCACTTTAGTCTCTGAAATTGACCAACAGAGTCTACATTTAGGGGCTGTTTTGCAATTTCTCTGCATTCAAGGACTAAAGTGACTACTCATTTCCCATTCAAGGACTAAAGTGACTAACTCCCCATTTTTTTACAAGTGATTTTAAAATATTTTAGCTCTACTGAGTATAATTCTTCAAGGAATGTTGGCAATTTACATCACCAGTGCCTACCCCCTCAAAGAAGAAAAAACGTCATTAACGC
>Ga0099826_10002327_pt1 | contig 12198 bp, 9 predicted proteins | sample Mtrugardesep15_FD_76830 | JGI IMG/M metagenome (GOLD analysis project Ga0099826, IMG submission 76830) | Root nodule microbial communities of legume samples collected from California, USA - M. trunc garden sep15 | ecosystem: Host-associated > Plants > Roots > Nodule | place: USA: California...
ACAATTTTGTTCCCTAAAAAAATTGTTTATTATTATTAATTATTGACCCTCTTAATTTTTTAGAGAAAGGGTTTTAGTAATTTAAAGTTTAGTTAGTTTGATTAAAAAAAATTCCACCAAAAAATGGAATTCAGTTTTTACAAAAATTTGTTCTTTAGTTGAACTTGATAATGGTATGAATATCATTTTTTTTTTGGATAAATGGGTTCGTTATAATGCAAGGCATCTTCTTTCATCTTCTTTGAATCACATTGACACCATCCTTTATGTGAGAGATGCTTTGAATCAGGATGGGGACTAGATTTCTGACTGAAAACCTTTAGAATACCATTGTAAATCAAGTGGATTGGCCTTCCAACTCCTATAAATGCAGGCGTTCCTGATGTGTTGGGGTGAAAATGAACCAGCACCCACTAATTTACCGTGTATAGTGCTCACATCTTTCAGCTTGCTAATGTTATGTCTTTTCCTATTAAGGGTGATTGGAAGACTCTGTGGGGTTTGAAAGGTCTTTATCGGACCCATGCTTTACGTGGTTGGTTGTTTATAGGCATATTTCCCCTACCTACATTAGTTATGGGATGGATGACGAGAATAAACTATATGTGTTGCATGATTGCGTGCATGCAACCTGTGTTTGGATTCGTCTTCTTCCATCAAATTACATTACAAGTTTTTTCTCTCCTTTGATTGTTGGGAATGAATTGTTAAGAACCTCGTCAAACACGGAAATTTAGCTTCCAATGATGGGTGGAAAACTATCTTCATGATTGCATGTTGGTTTCTCTGGACATGGAGTAATACAACAACTTGGTAGGACAATTTTCAACGGCTTTTTGAACCACTTGATGAGATTCAAAAATGTTCTAATTAAAGACATAAATGAATTTACCTATTATCGTCTTCATCAAAATCCCCAACAAAAGGAGACAATATGTATTGGTTGGAAGAGATCCCTAGAGGGATTGCTTAGGTTCAATAAAGATGGTGCTTACAAAGGGAATAACGACATAACAGGGCGCGAAAGATTATTTTTGCAATTCATAGGGAAGATAAATCAAATGCTTCATCAAATAATTTGTCTCATGCAATGCTATTCATGTGGAAATGTGGGGAATGCATTTTAGTTTGGATATGGTACGAGGAGATTGTATTTCACATTTCATTGTTGAGAATGATTCAAAACTTTTGATTAACTTAATTACAGAAAACCACGCTATTGGGAGAGGAATTCCAACACTGGTTTGGTGTATTCACAACCTTTTGACTTTACATTGGAAAGTCCAAGTTTGTCATCTTGGTGGGAGGGAAACAAAAGTGTTGATTCTCTTGTTAGTTATAATTTCACTTTGAATTTGTTTAGTTGTTCGGATGTGGATTCCCTCCAAGTGGACTCCATGTGTTATTTTTTAAAAGGTTTACTTGATGTTTGCATGCGTAGGAATGTTAGACTAGCTTCTCAGTTTTGTTTTATTGGTGTGCTTAGGCCCTTTTTTGTACTAAAAAATAATTGCAGATGCTTTCCAAAAGAACCAGGCTGATATTCCAGAGTTTGGTCATATCATAACAACTTGCATGAATTGCCTCACCGTTTAGTTAACAAACTCTAAGGTTTAATTTAACTTGAATCAAACAAATAAAGTCGCTTGTGTTAACAGAGGTAGTCATACTATCAACTAATTTTATTATCTATTTTAACGAAATGCAATAAACAACTTTCACAATTTTTCTTCTTCAGAAAACATAATAAAGTTTTATTGGAAATAAATATTTTAGCAACGTCTAAAATAAAAAAATACAAGAATTTAAATCATCAAATTGTACAAGAATTTAAATCATCAAATTGTTTGTTTTTTTTTTCTTTTGAAATTTTAACAAGTATCTTTAGAATACCCTTCAAAGACCGTAAATTTCAATGCTTTAAAATTTGTAATATTTGATTATAAGTTTAATAGTGTTTTACTCTCTTGTAATATAGGTCATTTACGGTTTTTTCCTTGTAAAATTTTCTTTTTGGATTCCGTCCCTGTAATTTGATATTTTTTGGTTTTGGACCTTCATGAATTTTGACCGTACAAAATCATGGTAGAGGGTAAACCAAAATTTTCTCAAATTATCAGGGGATAAATCGAAATTTGTTCAAATTGCAGAGAGTAAACCGAAATTTCCTCAAATTATAGGGACAAATTTTTTTCATGAAAGTCTAAAACCAAAAAATCTTCAGATTACAAGGACGAAATCCTAAAAAATATATCACAGATCAACCCATAAATAAAATACACTTTACCGAAAAGAAAAAAATTGAAGCAAAACCCTTTTCTCTCTACGAAGAGTTCAGTCGTCTGTGTCCACATCGCCGCCATCCACCCACCGATCAAGCTACCATCACGCCGTTCCGGTGAGTGAGATTTATCTGCTATCTATCTCTTACTTACCAATATTCATTCCTTTAATTTTCATTTTGATCCTCCAACTCCATTCTTCGAATTGAAAAACAAAACCGTAAACTGTTTCTTGTTGCTCTTTTCGTTCTTCAATTCGTGGCAACGCATACAAGTTGGATTTCAATTGCTCTCTGTATCCTTTCATTGATATTGATGATTTATCTGTTTAGGGTTTTGGGTATACTTGCATTGAATTGATCAACTTAGTGTATGTTTGGTTTCACCTACGTGAATATAATTGAACTTGTCTCCATAATTGATTCTAACTTGAAGCTAAAATTTGGTGTTTTTCTCTCCATACTTGATTTTTAGCCTCAAGTTAATTGTTCAACTCACTTTCATGTAAGTGTATGTAATTGTAAACATAAATTATTTTACGTCCAACTCACTTTTAAACAAAATGGATGATGTTACAAAATCAATTAATGAAAATCAAATTTCGTCACCGCATAATTAAAGTACTCTTAGGTGGGTGACTGGCTGCTGTGGTTAGCAGCTGTGCTGCTGCACTGATAGCGGGTTTGGTTTGGAGGCTCGGTTTTGCCTCACAGGGGACTGGTGTGGGTTAGTTTTTGTTGGAATGGTACTGCTATGTTGTTTTCCATATTTTGTAATCTGTCTTTTGATGTTTAGGAGGTTTTTTATTGAGTTGGTTGGCTGTTGTTGTGCAGCTTTAGGCATGTATTTCTACTCTCTTTCCTCCTTTGCGGGTTTAGCACAATTTGTGCTAGCATAGCGTAATAATATTTGCTGATTAAAAAAAGAAGTACTCTTAATGATGTTCATCACTTTAAAATAAATGTGGTAAATCAAGAATGAAAGAAAAGATGGCCAAGTCGGAGGGACACTACTACCACTTAGCCATCTTTCTTTTATTTTTGATTTTCTATTAAAGTGATAAACATCATTAAGTCTTTTAGGAAATTTAAAATCAATTTGAGAAGGTTGTTCGGTTAGTTAAAATTTGTCTGTAAACATCCATAATGAATGCAGCACTTTCTTGGATCTCGCCATGGTGGGAGTTCTTAGCATTGATCTGTTCTTTTTTTAGGAATGTTTAGGTCATTCTACTCATTTTTGTAGGCAAAGCTGTAGGGTGTAGGAGTCGAGGATCCTACATGCATTCTTTTTTCTGTTTGTGATAGTTGGTCACTAGTAAGAATTAAGATTTAAGAAAGTTGATTTTGAAAAAACGAGATGATCCAATACTACCAAATGCCTCATGTCTTGTATCTCCACATGTAAGGAAATCGTGTGTGGGATTCAAAAATATATTAAACCAGGCTTATGGTTTTAGCTTTTGTAACTTCTAAATAAGAACAAAAGTACTTGTGCATTCTGGTTTATCTTGTATTCTTCACTGGTAAACATATGCATCTGTTGTGCCGTGTTCTTATACCTAGAAATGTATTTTTCATCGTCAAGAAAAGCACAAACTGAAATGAAACTGGACATGGACTTGGTTTCATTGGAAACTAAAAATGTATTATTTTGTATGTATTGTAGGGACATAGGAGTTCTGAAATTGTAGGGTTGAAGATTTGTTCAATTTGGAAAGATGAGGCTGTTAACACACAATATGCTATCTTCAAACATTAAGGGTGTGGTGAATGGATTTCCATTGCGCATAGAAGCCGAGAAAGTGGTGGAAAAGAATGTGGAAATGAACAGTGACTTTCTGAAAAAGATGTTTGAGAAGATTGAGTGGAAGGCTTTTGTGGAAGCATCGCGAGGAATGGGATACACTGAACTACCTGATGAGGCTGACTCTTCCATGCTGGATTCAAATGAATTTCTGAACAAGTTTCACCATGCCCTCTTGGAACTCCACCTTGAAGAAGGTGCTCTTGTTTGCCCAGAGACTGGACGACACTTCCCTGTCAAAAAGGGCATTCCGAATATGCTTCTCCACGAGGATGAGGTCTGAAATTTTGTAATTAGTTGACGAACACCCTCCCCTGTTTCGTAGTACCCTCCTCTGTTTGCTTGTAATGGATAGAAATCTACTGCAGCTAGGATTTATTGTTCTAATCAAGTTTACGTCATTATGTTGACAAATATTATAATGGTTGCATTGTTGGACCAGTGTTTGATAATTTCATGATTTCCAACTGCATGTTAACTGCAACGATAGCATCAAAGTGATTTTACTGTTTTTGGTTTTGATGGGTTTCTATTGTGCCTTGCCAGTTGAGTTCATGTTGTTCCTTGCCAGTTGTGCTATTCACCATGCCCCCCACCCACACACCAGTCATAACAAATAGGCGGATATAGGTTTTACTAAATTAAAAGTCTCATGCAGTAGCATACAAAAGGGAATCTTTGTTGAAATCTGCAGGCCCTTGATTATATTAAACCAGTTGCAAGCCAAAGAAAAAGCTACTCCCATCTTTATATGAAAAGAGAAACCAAAGTCCACAATGCCTCTTTGGATTGTCGTTGAAATCATGTCATGTTTGATATTTTGCCTTCCGATGTAGTTGTAATGTGGAATTGGGTCTTGCTGTAGAAACCTCTAAATTGCCCAGTCCATCGGAGTGTAACTTCTGATAGGTGTTTTTTATGTTTTCAAGTCTATCAGATTCTTACTCCCATTTCGGGGCGTGGATAACATTTACAATTACCGCAGGGAAGTGAGTGTAATTTCTCTTAAATCTCATATTCTATTTTCTTAAATTAAAATATAATTAAAAGACACTCCTACGTCTTTATTTGATGTGAAGTTGATTTTTTTTCATTTTAAATTTCACTTATTTTTATTTTATTTGCGTTTGTTCTGTGATAATATTCTCTTACAAAATTGTATCTTATTATACATTTTGTTGTTCAAAGTGATTGACATTTTATGAATTTTGTGATGTTGCATCGCATGTGTAACTGGAGCATAAGGCGTTGATTTGTCTAAGTGAACTCTGCTCTTTTTTTTCTTCTTTTTGTTCAGTATCATCAAACAACATTGGCATCTTAAAGCAGTGGTGGAGCTAGAGAGGACTATGATAGTATAGGTATCGTGTGTAAAAAAAAATGCAACTGCACTGCAGTGTAAACCGTAGAAGACGACAATTCACAAAAACTCTCGTCTATCCTGCACTAAAAACGCCCCTAACTGCACTGCAGTGTCAACAGCAGCAGATGACAGTGTGCAAAACTTCTGTCTGTCCTGCAGTATCTACAATTGAAACCAAATTGGAACTAATGACACATTGAAATTCAAAATTTTGTTCTCCATAATTGAAGTTACATGATTGTATTTGCGGTAAAATCCAAAATCTGGCACATTTTAAATAAAAAAAATCTGGCACATTATGCAAACATTGATATAGGTCTGTCAAAATGTATGCTACATTATCCAAAGTATTAATTTGCAAATCACCCCAAAGTATCAGCTTGCGCATAAACAACATTTTTCTCAAAATAGGCTCCATTTGGCTACTCATTTGCTCTACTTGGCTTGAAGATTCATGTATTTCACGAGTAACTTGGCTTTGACTTGAAGTTGCAAGTCTCACTTGTAATTGCTCAAAACAAAAAAAGAAAGAAAAGAGATTCAGTATTTGACATTACAAAGAGGAATAATACTTGTATTTTAGTTTTATCTCTTCGACATCCCTGTTTATTATGCCCAAACTCATAACAATTGCGACATCTAACTGTGCTTGATCTTCTTGCAAAGTGGTGTCTTCTTCTTGGTTGCTTTTCTATTTTTGTGAGAAGAAAAGAAAGAAACAGTCTAGAAGAGGCGACATTTCAGATGAAAATCACAGGAAGTTGTGACGTTTGAGGGATAGATGATGGGAAGGTATGGCTTTTCATGTTTCTAAGGCATGGTTTTGCGAAAGAATTTACGTAGTGAATGAATTGCAATTTTTGAGAAGAAACGTAGGGTTTTTAAATGGTTAACTATGACTAACGGAGTTAACTCAAAGTTGATGAATGTTTTTTCCAAGCTAGAGGGAATGCTTTTAATGAAAGCTCGGAGAAGATAAATATAATTTTCTCGATCGTTTTCCATTGTTTCTTCTCCCTTCATTACATGATCGTTCCTCAATCGTTCCGTCATCATCACAGCGCAAGCCATAAAACTTGTTACCTTAAGACGGGTGCCACACAAGATGCACGTTTGTTGTCTGAAGAAATGCCCAACAAAGATGTTTGTCTCATGGAATTCTCTGGTTTCTGAAGTGGACAACTTGGTTACTGCTTGTTTTAAAGTATGAGTAATAATAGATGTTTTTAAAAATAAGTACCTGCTGCTATGTTTGTCTCACTAATAATTTATTTATAATAGATGTTTTTAAAAAAATCATTCACCGGAAATCAAAGTAAGACTATTTAATATATCATGTTACATAGCAGACTGCAAATAAGATTTCAATAATTTCAATTTAAATAAATATCTCTTAGATGTAATGGTAAAAGGGATGGTTAATACTATTCTACAAATAAATTGTGCATGCATTAGAAAAAGAGCAATGCTATTTAAAGGGAAAGAAATTGTCCAGAATTCATCAAGAAAAAATATTGACCAATTAAAATGCTTGCTTTTGCACAATACATGGAGGAGAGAGAAATGTCAACATGATAGAATAAATGCAAATACACGCTCGGGACAAATTCTTGAAATCGGCTCTCGGGACATCCAGCATTACTGTTAGAAATATCTTTAAAATCACAACATCATAAAGTTCAACTTCGAATCTGCCTTTAAATATGCCAATTGTTCAACTTTCAGTGCAGTAGCCTGGTCGTTTAAATGATTTAGACTGACACTGATTTTATAAAGTACATAGATTGCTACTCATGTCTCAAATTTTACATCATGAACCTTCTTAAGTGATTCTTCAAAAGCCTGCAATGCTACATTGTAATGGTCTGTAGAAATTATTCCCTCCTCCACAACTTGTAAGGCACTGCCAAATAACTGATTAGACCATTGAATGCGGTCAGTATCATCAGAACTATCGTGGTTGTGATCAGGAATATAAAGGCGTTTGTAATCTTTCTTCCACCGTGAAAGAATGTACTTAGGAGGAATCTCTTCCACCCCATTAAAATTGAGTACACACAGCGCATGCCGGCATAGATATCCATAAAAATTAAAGCAACAGCAAATACAACGGACTTCACATGTCGATTTACTGTACACAACTTCAAAATCCTTTATCTCCTGTCTGTTTCCCTCAATCAAAACACGCTCTTTGACCAAGAAGATTATGATGGGACCATCTGCACGAAGTTGAGTAGTACCAAAACAAGAGAACATTTCTCCCACTTCAAATTGGAACTTCATGAATATTTCTTTTGTGTACATGCTAGACAATTGCAGTTCAAAAGAGCATTTGGTTTTCAGCAAGGGGCTAGAACTTCTAGATTCAATATCTGCTAAAGATTCTTCCTTGTACTTCTTATAAAGAGCTAATTCATACTTGTCAAGAAACTCCTTCAAAGGTGTATGTCTGTGCATGTATTTATCGAAAAAAGGACTAATGCTCTCACTAGGGCGTGTAGTAGACATTCCACCAAGAAACTTGTCCTTTAAGTATACTGGTGCCCAATGACCTCGGTCTTCATATAGGGACCGCAGCCACTCGTGATCCCTAACTTCAAAATGTTGAATTATAAATCCCCATGCCACCTCAAATTCAATCACTTTCAATGTCTCATAAACTGCTTTAATCAGTGCTTTTCTGATTGCATCGTAATTGTGCAACCCTCCCAGTTTTTCTGGTACTTTTTTCATAACTAATGACAAGCCAAAACAATGATGAGATCTGGGAAAAAAATTTGCAATTGCATTTTGCAAGGTCTTGCACCTATCCGTAATAATAGTTTGAGGAGAACATCCTGACATACAAGTAACCCATGTTCTAAACAACCATGAATACGATTCAGTCGTTTCACCTGCAAGCAACCCACAACCTAATAACACTGATTGACCATGGTGATTTATTCCAACAAAAGTCACAAGAGGAATTTCATATTTATTTGACAAATAAGTGTTGTCAAAATAAATGACATCACTAAAATAACGACATGCAGCTCTGGACCTGGCATCAACCCATAATGCATTCCTTAAATGCCCTTCATCATTGAAATCCATCAAATAAAAGAAGTTTGGATTAGTCAATTGCATACGGCAGAGGAAATTATAAATGGCTTGTGTGTCACCTTTTCTTAGGTTCAACTTATTAGAATATTTGGAGAAAGCTCTGTCATCTCTTGCATTGGAGTTTAAATTGTCATTACCTTCTGTATCTATCACAAGTGCATGATATACCTTAATTGTTTTCCCCTCCGCATCAGAACTAGGCAACGAGTTCTTTTTAGTTCCACTTGCCATCTTTTTAACTAATTTATGTATCTTAGCACCTAAGATGTGGTTATGTTCGAGAGTAACCTCGCATATCCTCCATCTCTGAGACTCCACTAACTTCATCCTTATCATGGCAGGACAGCCAGTTCTGGTTTCTTTTCTCAAATTGTTACTATCTTTTATTCTTTTGAAACCTTGGCTGCTACAGCAAAGCACTGCACCATATTTTTCTTTGCTATTTCTCTTGAACCATGAATTCTTCACCCTCACACAAAATCCCACCTCCTTGGCATAACAAATATAATAACTGTAAGCATCATCATATGACTCAAATTCCATTCCAACAGCAGGTGCGGGAAATTCTTTTCTTCCTTCAGAAATATCATTTTGACAATCTAATTCAATTGGTACACTGTCTTCATCTTTCATAATCTCAATGCATTCTCCATCTGGTAATTGATCACAACAAAGAGAGGTGTCGTCCACCTAGCATATCGTCAAATAAAATCAATAAGTTACCTCTAATCAAACAATATTTGAACAGCTAACAAAATAATTTTCAATCGAATGTCAGGTGTTTAACCTCCCTCTTAAATGACTATACATCTCATGCAAGAAGGCTTTGTAAGCTATGAATTTTCTCTACCGTAGCTATTAAATGTAACCCAATTACACTTTGAGATGGTAGTTCAAGCAAGAATCTTTTTAAGCCTCTTTAAGAGACATTTCCTCTAGCTAGAGCATGTAGCTCAACTGATTGTAGCACTTGTCTCTATGCTTGGAGGCAAGGAAACTAATGACGATAGAATTTCAATCTTCCAGTTGGCAAAAGAAAAAGTAAATTAAATACAAAAAATAATTGATTTTTCAATTTTACTTATCGACTACAATGCAGTCATATTATATCCTAGGAGAGATATTTACCTTGAAAGACGACTCGTATTATGTCTAACTAAATAAAACCATAGTAGTCAATAGCGGCCGATAGTGGCGCTATAGCGGCCGCGCGTAGCGTAGCGGCGACAAACCGCTACGCTAATCGTCGTAGCAGTGCGGAATGAGATAGCGGCCGCTTCAGCTGCTATAGCGGCATAGTAGAGCGGAGCGGATAGCTGCCGCTTCAGCCGCTATTTGATTTTAGTTGAAAATTTTCAAATTGATACTATTTTTAAAACATTTTGCATGGTTTCCAAATTTCTAAATTGATTTTAGGGCATTTTGTGGATTTTAAAACTGTTGTATGGTTTCTCTGTTCTTTTTTTCTTCCTCTGTTTTCTTTTGTTTTATGGTTTCTCTTGTTTTATGATTTTTTTATTTGTTCCTCTATCTTTTGTTTTTTGGTGTTTTGATTTATGAATGTCTCATGAGATTTGAGTGTTATATTTAATTTTATAGTAAATATAAGCTTTTTTTTAGAAATATATAAATTTGTTTATACTTTATACCATTATTCACGTAATTTGTTCAAAAAATAATCAAATATCGGTGACCGTTATCTCTGTCATACCGCTGTACACTAACCCGCTATCCCACTTTTGAGGTCGGCCTCTACGCACTGCTACCCGAGATTGACTACTATGTTGAATTTTGATTAAGACTTTTGATATTATGTTGGAGACTTGAAACCTTTCATAAGATTTGGGTGTAATTTGTTTATAATTTATAGTATTATTTATGTAATTTGTCAAAAAAGTTATCAAATATCCCCGCTATAGCATTTTTGGGGTCGGCTGCTAGGCGCAGCTATCCGCAATTGACTACCATGAATAAAACAGGCATGATCAAAATTCACTCATCAACGTCAAATGACCGGGTATGCAGTATAAATATTATTTTGAAGCTAAGCAGTAATGTTTTCTTACTATCAGTGGCTACAATTAAATTGAGATATTGTTTCATTAAGAATGACCGTGGATCTTGGATATGAAAAATTAATTACCTTTAGGTGTTCTTCTTCCTCTGGAGGTTGAGACTCGCCGTCGACGGTGACAAGCTTTTGGGTCTGCAACTCCGACATCATCAAACCACCCTTCACACTCGCTCAGTCAGCAACGTGTTCAAACAATTTCAAGATGCAGGTAGCATTATTTTCAAGTCTTTACAAATTTTGTCAATGCAATATTGATGCGCCATTTTCTGAAAGTCTTAATATGGTTGGGATAAGAATGCGTATTAGAGACGAACATTTTAAATATCCAAATACCGATTCAAATCTAAGCGTGTATATTTGAATTGGATTTGATCGGATTTTTTTTAATATAGTCATCTAAACCGAACTACATATAATTTTTATTTTAGATTATATGATTTTTTACTTCAAAATCGATCCAAACTGTACCACAAACACTTGTTTCTATGACGTGTTTAAGTTAAAAAAAAGAGGAACTTTAACTTTAACAATAATTATTATAAAAAAGGTTAACAATAATTAAAAATAGACCCCCTAAAAAAATTTAAATAGATAACCTGGTGTTCCTTTTAAAAAAAATGATTATTTTTGTCTTTCATATTAATTGGTCTTTTAAACACAGAAGTTTCTAAATAATTTAATAATCGTTCTTCTTTCAAAAATAAAATTTAATAATCGTTCTTTTTTTTTCTTCAACTTTTAAACAAATTTATTAGTATATGGCATAGACTACTCAATTTTTAATATAAAAACTATATTAAAGAAAATTTAAAATATGTTTATTGATTTTTGTACTTCACCATTTTTTGGTATTGGTTCCTGTAGTTTTTTTGTTTTGTTTAAGTCTCTAGACTTTGTAAAAGAATTATTATTGGTCCATCAGTTAAGCTAACGCTACAAGAAAAGAAATTAAAACAAAATTCAAGAATTAATAACAATTTTTTACAAAATATAAGAACTTAAGTTAAACGAAAAAAGTGCTGACATCAATATCAAAAAGTGGTGAAAATGCAAGGATCAATGACATATTTAAGCTAATATTTAATTTTTGTAAATTTGTCTTTTTAATGTGTCATGTGACATGAAATAATTGGTCTATGTATACTTGTTTATTTTTTAAATCAAATTGGTTAGATGGACCAATAGCAATTTGTTTTACACAATACAAGAACTTAAGTCAAACAAAAAAATTGCATGGATCAATGACATATTTTATCTTAAAAATAAAAATTAATTCTCGAAAGAATCTTAAAAATATATATAAATAAAAAAATAAAAAACCTTAGCATTGGGTATTCGAAAAATGGTATCAACAATGTGTATATATTTTTCTTTCATAAAGGCTGTCTTGAATTGCTATTTGAGCTTCAAGAAAAAGATGTGCCGCTAAAATCATAACTAAGATTTGTTAAAAAATAAAATAAAAAATCATATCTAAGATGGACTGAAATTTTAGTGTCCACATCTTTAAATATTATTTCACCTACTTATAATTTAAATGTAGATTAAGCGTTCCTAAAAAAAAAAAAAAA
>Ga0099826_10002328_pt1 | contig 12197 bp, 4 predicted proteins | sample Mtrugardesep15_FD_76830 | JGI IMG/M metagenome (GOLD analysis project Ga0099826, IMG submission 76830) | Root nodule microbial communities of legume samples collected from California, USA - M. trunc garden sep15 | ecosystem: Host-associated > Plants > Roots > Nodule | place: USA: California...
GCAGCTCTCTGCACATCAGTAGCATTTGCATGAGGTTCTTTAAACCCATTCTGCACAAGATCACTCACATCTTGCGCGCCAAACAACGATCTCATCAAGGCACTCCATCGTTCCCAGTTCTTGCCATCAAGAATCAAGATATTTGATCCAAAACCGTTTGTGTTCACTTGCTAAATCTCAAGAAATCAGAGAAATCAATACACACACCTCACTCTATGGTTCCCAATGATGATTCCCCTCACTTTTCACTCGTGTTTCCCTAAGATTCAACCCAGGCTCTCTATACCAATTGTTAGAACAATCACTTTGTTCTATGCAGCAGAAGTGCTTATAAAAATAAGGTGTTTTGTAAGCAAGATGAAAATAACAGAAAACAGTTGAGAGAAGAGAGAATGATGGATAGAGTTATTGTGTAATGTGAATGTTATTCATTAGTTATGAGTTTCACAATTACAGAGCCTTTTATAGGCAAAATGGTTTGTTACATGGCAGTTATTATTTACATGGCAGTTATTATTAATACACTAATAAAAATTGAAGATCTCCAATGTGGATGCTCTAACATATTTATGATGCTAATAAGTAAGCCTAGAATGTAAAACCTGCAACATGGATTGCAAAGTAAAAAAACATCCTTAAGTAGTCCAAGGTATTGAAAAGGGAGGGAATCTTCATTACAATTAAGAAAAATTGAAGCCACATGCATAGATTCTTGATCTACATTAGATCCCACAGTACAACCTTTAAAGGAGTTAATATGAAAGGCCAAATATCAACTTAACCACCTAAGAATTGCTTTGATAGCCGAAAGGTTATCAATAGAAGCCTCCACTTTATGAAGAGTATCATTTGCATACATGAAGATTATATATCATTAGCTCAGAGTCTATAACTTTAAACCCCTTGACAATCGCACGATTATACTAATGATTTAATGGTTGGATTAGTACTGACCCAATGTCTGACCTGGATCGACCATCACTCTAGTTTTAAACACTCTTCACAAAGGACTATACTCATATTCAAACAATATAATTTTGTATAAGGGGTAGCAAATGTGCCTGAAAAATGCTCATTTGTTGAAAGATTATGGGTTTGTTTAAGTACTTAAGAGAATAATATATGACAACCTTTTAAATTGTTGGAGATGATGATAAATGAAGAGGATCTTGACTCATTTTTTAAATGTCCGATATCTGAATATGAACAATTGACATTAATATTAATTAATAAGAGAAATAGAAAGAAATGATAAAGAGTGGGGGAGAATAAGAGAGGGGAGAGAGATAGGAAATAAAAAATTACGGGAGAGAAGTGATGAGTTAGAGAGATAAGTGAGGGAGAGAGAGAAATAGGAGAAATATAATATTCAATAGTTAGGAAAGAGAAAGGGGAAGAGATAAAAGGGAAAGAACATGAGAGGGGGAGAGAGAGAGAGAGAGAGAGAGAGAGAGAGAGAATGATGGGAGGGTATAGAACAAGAGCAAGGCCGACCCAACGAGCACTAGTTAACATTTCCCTAACATTTTAATAGTAGGTGATGCCTAAAACAAGTTCTTATATACAATACTTTTTATCTGCATATGAGATATTTTTGTTTAGAAAATCTAATCAAAATTTATTTTTGTTGGCAAGTCTAATTCGAGGACTTTTAGTATTTATTCTTAAATCGGCCCTAGATCAGGCCTAATTCGAGGGCTTTAGTATTTATTCTTAAATCGGCCCTAGATAAGAGAGGAGAGATAAATAGAGAAAAAAACGTTGTCACATGACCTAGTGAAGGAAAAAAATTCTTATTTTTTATCGGTCCTTTTGCCTTTGTTTTCTCTAATTTGATAATCAACTTTAAATCAAAGTACAATAAGAATTTTCTTGTTTAGTTTCTTATCTTTTAGCAAATCAAACACAAACTATAAAAGCAGGAATGCTTCAATATCAGGACCTTTTGTCATGAAAATTCTCAAAAAATCATCGTATGTTATAGGCTTGTAAATGGGAGGATCACCAGAACATGTCAAAGGCTTTGCTGGTTCAATAATATTTTCGTCTGTTGGACGGATGAAGTAGGCAACAGTGGTTCTTGCAGTGCCTGAATTTGTCACAACACGGTGCTCTGCTCCTATCAGCCTTCCATTACTAATGATCTACACATTAGTGAAAAAAAAGTTAGTTCAATTCATTAACTATATGCAAAACATTAGCGTAAATGTTAACTAATTAAATAGATGTAATATTTATAAAATCATTAATTAATTTAATTACAATTAATTTTTTTTTATCACGTTATAGGTACAAAGTTTACATCTTTCAAAAAAAAGGTACAAAGTTTACACCACTGTGTAGAGGTAACTAATCTTCTCCGTGTACCATAAATTATAATTTTTTAGTCTTAATCCCTTCAAAAAAAATTATTCAATTTTTGTCTATACATTTTAACTTTTTTTTTTAAAAAAAGTGTTTATAGTCTTGCATTTAATCTCTATAACAATAAATTAAGGACTAAAATAAACAAAATCTTAGGAACTTAACTTAAAAATTGCGAGTGTTGTAGATACCAAAAACAAATTTAATTTGAAACGTAACCAATACGTAAAAGAAAACCTCAATAATTTTTACTTATATGAAGCGTAAATTAGAGCAAGAAGAATAAAAATTGAAAAAAATATTTTAAAAAGTTGGGCAAAACACATTTTAATAAGTCAATTTTATCCATAATTGACTGTGTAATAAATAGATTATTAATGTTTTTTCAATGTAAACAAACAAGTTATTTGCAAGAACTTATTGTCTTTTAATTTTGTTTATAACAATTGTTGTTGAAATATCTTCTACTTATATAATTGTTATTAAGATTGAAAGTATCAAACAAGTATAAACAAATCCATCATTTATGTAGCAATTTTTTTCCTTCTTATTTATGCTAATTTTTGGCAAACTAAACTTATTTAGGGTAGCTCAATATTTATTATTTGAGGTAGTTAAATATAAATATATACCAACTAATTAAAAAAAAAAAAAAATATTTGGGTACCAAAGGCTACCCCATCTTCTTGAGAGGAACCACCCCTGCTTGTAGACATTTCATATAACTACTTATTAGTAAATTTCGTTTTGTGTACATATCTATTCAATATTGACTTTTCATACTCCAATATAAATTAATAATATTAAATAAAGTTATGTTTAAAAAAATATAACAAATGCATTTTTTTTTTGAAGGATAACAAATGCATATTTGTAATTTGAAAGAGGACTTATATATAATAAATATATTTTTTTGTCAAAGATTAATTACAAATAGGGATTAAAGAATCATAAGTTAAATTTTGCACATCTACATTGCAACAAAATATAACCAAAATTAACTTTTTTTTTTATCCTATAATTATAGTATACCAAAAGGTCCATGATAATTAAATAATGACTCTTGTTTTTATACATTTTTAAAAATTGGGGAAGGAGAGATTTTTTTAATCAAAGTTACACTAATGATTTTTTTACAACCCTTTTCTAAGTGATTTAAATCAGTGGCTTGAAGATATAAGCGTGAGCGAGTATCATAAAAATATTTTTTTAATACAATTAAATAAAACGAGGAATAATGTAGGTAAGAGCATCTCTACCATAGGTGTTATTCTTAATAGCATGTAAAGCTTATTAACTACCTTCATTGAAGAAGAAATAAGTAGTGCAATTTACGTGCAATGTTTGTACAAGCTCTCTCTTGCATAAATAATAATAATATTAGAGAAATGTTAACCGGTGTCCACTAGTTAAGGAAATAAAAAAAGAAATTATATAGTAGTTAATGCATTGAAATTGTGTAATTAATTGATAATAATGTCAAAAACAGTTTTTCTTTTATGGTAATAATTTTCTTTTATGGTATGTTTAACCAGTGCCCGAAGGAACCGGTTAGCAGACCCATAATATTATGTCCCAATTGCATACTAATTCAATGATTTCCTCATATCTAATTTGTTTTAGGAGTTGCTAGATTTTAGTGAATGGATGTTTATTGGACATTACAGTTGAAAAATTGATTGAATAAGTTATGTGTATGAGCCCGTTTAACGACATCTTAATAAGATAACTATTGGAGATGCCCTAATGAAGTTAAACTTTAAATTAAATTAACAAAGGTTAAATGTGAATAATTAACTATCTTAATAAATTCTCCTTCTTGTCTTGATTAGAAAAAATAACTTCGGACTTATTAAAAAAACATAAATGTTAACTTGTGCCTTTGAGACATAAGTTAAGAAACCAAATGTAATTTTTTTTTTCAGAGTTGCTATATAGTGCGAAAATTTGGAACGCGACTGGCACATGATACATGTAGCTACCGTTGTTATATTTTTCAAATAAATGAAAGTCAACCCAACTTACAATCTTAAGCATATCCAAAGGCTAATATTAATTCGTTGTTTTTCGTTCACTAACATGTCGCACCAACAAGCTTTTTCCTTTTTTTTTTAATTATGCATTCAATGTCTTAAAAGATTTAAAAGTTATTTTTTTAATATAAACTTTATTTTTTAATTCTATTTTAAACTCATTAATTTGTGCTCTTAGGGTACAAGTTGGCATGACCCGAAAGAAAATTAGTTAAGTAGAAATAGCTTTTTTTTTATCTCATAAATAAAATAAGGGTATTTTAAAATGTACCCTTCATAGGAACTTTCTATTCAAAAAAACTGTCATTCGAAAATAAACAAATATTAACCAAGGGGTATTTTAAGAATAATATTATCAAACAAATCATGCGGATCAATATAAATTTGGTGGATCTCATGTGAATTTTAACCAATCAAGGAAAGTGTGTTGAAAAATGTGTGTTAAAATGTGTATTGCTAATATTTCTCTTCACTTTTATTTAAGACCAAAAATTATTATTATTATTATTGTTTATATTCAAAATAGGAGAAAGTAAGTAGTTATTTTGTTTATATTGTATGAAGGGAGGGATTACCTGCAAAAGAAGCCCAATGTTAACCACAAAAGCATATGGAATTGGCTCAACAACAATCCATTCCCCATCTTTGAAAACTTGAAGAGCATTTACCTCATTTTCTTGAAACAGAATGGTGACAAGGTTAGGATCTCGGTGCTTGGGTGTTCCCAAGGTTAAATTTGGCTGTGGACAAGGTGGATAGTGATGACCTAACAATAATGGACTTTCACTAAGTCCACCAGAACAATATTTAGGATCAAGTCCTAACCCTTCACATATCAACTCCAATATTTTAAGCCCCAGTGCTCTCATTTCTTGTGTATATTTCGCAACTATTTCACTGGAAAGTGTGCAATAAAAAAATTGTTAGTAAAATTATTGAATTAATGCTTCATATATGCAATTAATACTTCATATATGTTAATAAAAAAATATATTAATATGACAAATCACAAAAAAAAAAATTAATATGGTTTTTCTCTTTAATTTCTCTCAAAAAAATTAATGTGTCCATATTTAATTAATTATTTTTTCTCAGACATTCTTACAATACTGGTTTCTACATGCAATTAACTGTCTTTTACTAAAATATTATATTTGTTTGTTATTTTTTAATAAAAATGGTAAGGATATGTTTTGGACCATCTTTTAGTGATTTATATAAAAACAAAAAACAAAAATAATAATAATTGAAAACAAAACTTCGGAAACTTGCATGCAGCTTTTTCCCTTTCTTAAAGTTGGTAGGTAGTTAATTAATACATGCTCAACTATTATTCATTCTTACTTGCAGATTGATCTTGATTATTTGTACGTACGAAGAAGTATAGCCATGTGGGTGTTGTTAATTTCATGCAGCCAATGGTACTAATAATAACCATGCATATGGCACTCTATAATATATGCAACAATATATAGTGACATTCTATATGCATCAGTAGGTGGTGGTGAATTAACAAGTTTATGGTGTTGGTATCATAAGGTTTTGAACCATAAGTTCCTGTATTGTTGTATGGAAGAATAATTGAAGACTTCTAAAAGAATAATTGAAAGGGAAAATATAACAAGGAGGTTGTAGGATAAGTGGAAGCTCAAACAAGGAACGTTAAATACTACCCGCATTATTTTATTGTATATCACTTTAATATATATATATATATATATATATATATATATATATATATATATATGTGTGTGTGTGTGTGTGTGTGTGTGTGTGTATTTTATTATATCTTATTTTACAATATCAATAAAACACTAATGTTTTATTATTATACAATTTATTATTTATGACTCATGTGGAGAGTTTGTTGAGACATCACAATCAATTAATATACAATATTATGTATGTATTCTAAAGATGAGCTCAACGAAAATAAGTTGTTTTTATTTTCTTTTTAGAGAAGAAAAAAAGGAATTGTTAGAAATTGCATTATCAACTATTTCATATTTAAGAAATTAATAAAGCGAATAACCGAAAATTTTCAAAATTATACTAACTAACTATATATAGAAGTAACGTATTTTGGTTTGATTTTACTAAGAATGTGATGGAATCAAATGTTTGATTGTGACCTATAATTTTCACAATCAACATTAGGGAAAACACACAATCAATCTATAGGAAAGAGGTGGTATTTGTCAACTGGGTACACATCAACTTCCACAATCAAGCATCTCTGACTCGCATTGAAAAAAATTATATTATCTTGATCGTTATCAAGGATTTTAATTTATTTATTTATTTGATTAAAAAATCTGACCTACACCTCAAGGATTAAATAAAGTTGCAATTTGTGAAGGCCAAAAGAAATAAAAACAGTTGAAGAAGATTATTAAATAGAAGAAAATTTATCAAATGATTAATGTATGATTAGTCGTAGTCCAAGTTGGAGATCATCTCTATTTCTTATCATTAGGCAAATATTTGTGGTTTATGTTAATTTATAAAGATAAAGCTATAACAAAGACGGATTATTGGAAGAAACCTTAGTTTGATTCTTGGAAGAAACAATTATTAATCAGATTTTACTTATCTCATGATCGAATTTCGGATAACTGTCACATTTAAAATTTAAAAATAAATGTTACATTTGACAATTTCACACAAACTAAAAAATAAAATAATTTTTTTTTATAATGATTTTACTAAATTATTCTTATTAATCGTCTCTTTGTACATGGTATTTTTATTATCACTAATATAAAGTGAAAAATAATACAGTAAAAGTCATACATCATAATATTAATTTGTGAATACAATCAGAAAAAAATCAGAACGGGGTTTTTTCCTAATCCTCTTTCTATTTTGACCGGGGTTGGGTTGATTCTGATAGGAGGATAGATGGTTTTTTGGTGTTGTTTCAATCTTCGCTCTTGTTTTATTGAGGGAGAGTTTCTTTGTCTCTGTTATTGCTTAACTTGAGTACTTATTGTATTCATGATATGTAATTATTTGTACTCTCATAGGAGTTTTCTCCTTTTCATTTATTTATATATATTTATTTGCCATTCAAAAAATAATAAAAAAATTAATTAAAACATTCAGGTTTGTCACGTAAATTAAAAACATTATTAAAATACTAATATTAAATATTAGAGTTGTCTAATATGGAACCGGTTCAACACTAACCTTTCTATTTTTGGTAATTTTAATATAATATTATTTTTATTCTTATTTTATTTTTTTTGTAAAAAGTAGTAAATATCCACCTTCTAACCATTTTTAAGAATGGTCTCTCTCTTTTCTCCTTTTCAAGCCATAGTCGTCATTACTTTTTTGCTTCTTGATCTACCAAAGAGTGATGATTTAAGGTCAATTTTGACCTAAAATTACCCTTATGTACTGTTTTTCTTTCTTTTTTTGGTTAAAATAAAGATTTTTGACATATTTTCAATCTTATTTCGTTTGTTTTTGTTATTTCGTCGTGTTTGCACGACTTTGTTTGTTTCAATTTACGGTCTTTGTGCGGTGTTTTTAATTTTCCATCTTAATACGATGTTTATTTGATTCAGGTTGAAAATTAACTTTGGACAAGTGCATATTCAATTAATGATTTTGGCGTTGTCAACATTGTAGATCATAAGACATCAGTATTCTTAAGTCTTAAATTTAGTCATATTTGTAGGCATAGGTACTCTGCTATTTTATACTATTAACATTGATGATGTCAGTTTGTTTGCGCATTCATCATTTTTATTTTTAGTGACTTTGAATTTGTATTGTATCGATATACTCTATAAATTTGAATGATTAAATAACGTTTATTTTTGTAAAATAAAAAATCACTTTTAAGAAATCAATATTAAACAAACCCTTATTTTTTTGTCATTTCACATGGATTAAGAAATGTAATTAATTTTGTATAGAAAAGAGATATGTTTTTTTTTTACAAAATTGTCATTAATAAATGATATGGAAAAGAAAAATTAAAGAATTGAAAGAAGAAAAATTAATAAATAATTAAGGATATAATATGAATGATATAAATAGATTCATTGGTATTGTAAAATGATTTGGTCAATTTTTTTCCAAAGCGACATACTCCTAATTTGGGACAAAGTGGGTATTTTCTTATTGATGGTGGCCGGTGTTTGAACCCAGACCTTGCATATATTATGAGAACAGACAAAATGTGTATTTACATAAACAAATAAATTTCCAAATAAGTTTCCTAAAAAAGTAAGTTTTCAAGTAAAAAAGTTTAAAATATATTTAAAACATTAAGCACTGAACCGTAACTAAACCATTAATTAACAGTTATAGCCATAATAAGAATAAAATAAGGAGAAACTGTACTTGTCATGAAGTGGGATTTTTTTTCCTTCAAAAAAATGAAGTGGGATTTTTTTATTTAAACAAGAAAAGAAGTTAAAATAGAAGAAATGAATTGTCGATTTACCGGTATCTTGTAGGCTTTTGTGGCCAAAACTCCATGAATTCACCTGAAGGTGGACAAATATGCCTTAATGTGTCCCTCCAAAACTGAACAAAATCTTTGTTATTAATCTCACGACTTGTATAGAGTCTACAGCTTCCATTAGGGTCCCTTGAACTTTCACTTATCTTTTCTAATTCAGGCATGGCATGAAATTCCTTGAAAATGTTCATTGTATCATCCATCAACTCCTTAGAAACTCCATGGTTAACAACCTTATAAATTAATCCACAAGTTTTTCACATTAAATAACGACAAACATGTATATATGGTTCAAAATTGAAGTAGTTCTCCTTACGCTTTAAATCTTGGTATATTACACAAATTAACCTAATGAAAATAAATCATTGAAGAAACTTCTAAATCTTTTATATTGACGTTTTTAAGTTTCAACTTCTAATTATCACAGAAAAAGAGTCCTGGAAATTTGAAGTTCAATCAAAATTCGCTAAAATTTTCTTCTTAATTAAAGTTCAATACCAAAAAAAAAAATTATTTTAATTTTTTGGCTAAAATGCACTTTTCACCTCTTAAGTTTCAAAAAGTTACGATTTTGGCCCCCTATTTAAAAAAATTACAATTTTGGCCCCTTTCGTTTCAAAATTGCTGAGAAGACGCCACGTGTCCCAAAAAGGGGTCATAATCGCAACTTTTTGAGAAGATAAGGGGTCAAAATATCGTATTTCCCTTATGTTAGGGGTCAAAAGAGCATGTTTCCCTAAACATAGGGGGTCACTTTTGTCATTTTTTTTTCATAGGGGGCCAAAATCGCAACCTTTTGAAAGATAGGGGGTCAAACATGCACTTTAGCCTAATTTTTTTGAGGGAATTTTTATCATTTCTTGTCGCAATTATAATTATGGACCTCAATTAAAGTACAAACCTGGAAAAATCCATACTCCTCAGAAGCTCTCAAAACGTGCAGTAACGTTTCAGCATGATCATGACCCCCAAGATCCACCACCGGGACTGTCTTGCCGGAAATCACAGACGCCGTGCCGGGTCTACTTTCCGGCGGTTGCACATACGGTAAAGGCACAGTTGAATGAAGATGAAACCAGCTAGAGACAAGCATGTTATCCATGTTCTCCATGCCTAGGTTCTCTGAATGTGTGTTTAAATGTGTTTTCTATGTTTATAGTGTAAAGTCGTAAAGTTTAAGTTAATACTATATTCCATTATTTAAAGAAACATGAAAATTAAGTCTTATCAATGAACACTTGTGGACTATAAAAAATAAAAGGCATCACCTACTTAGTAATAAATAATATATAATAAGGAAGGTACATGTGGAAACGTTACAGTTAACACTATCACAACACGCACAAGTCCTCTCCAAAAAAATAAAAAATACATACAGACAAGCATATATGACTTCTGAAGTCTACTAAAATTAACATTTCCACCAGCTCACCCATCATCACCAACTTTAATAAAAACAAGTTAAAAACCCGTGCGAATTCAAATGTATGTTTATTAATGTGATTTTGTTTTAGAAGCAATGCGCTATATCTTATATATGCATTAATTGCTTCAATTCTAAACTTTTGATTTTGTTAAAGACATGTCTTGAAATCGCTCTCGACGATGATGTAGCACATTTTTATTCTACTCTTTAAAGGGATGACACAAAGCATTATAAAACTTTGTTGCATAAAAAGTGCCTCTTTCATTTTGATAAAGAGAAACTGGTGCAGCTATATATACTAAACATTCTCATGTTTTTCAATGATTAAGATTAGATGTCATTGCATGAAAGTTATATTTTGTAATTTGTAACATCATTGTTTCTACAAATGTGTTTCCATTGAATGATATAAACATTTTTATATTTCAACAATTTTTTTTAGAGATGTTAATTTTCATTTGTTTCAACAATGTTGATGCATTTTTTCTAAGAATATAGGTTAAGATCATAGGCGAATCAATTAGGAGACATAATGCATTGATAAAGTTAATATTATCAATCCTATGCAACAAATTATAAAAGTTTAACTTTTCTTGTTAATTGGTGACCATATTCAAACTTTTTTTTTTTTTGAAAGAGGAAGAAATAGAAATCATAAACTATGACCAATCCTATATGTTTCACATGCTAAAAAAATTTAAAATTCAAGAAATGTTGTTCAACTTATATACATGATTTCATTATCATATTAGATTTTGAATATATTTTAGGATCATCCTCTTGCACAATCTTCCTAAGAGCTTCGGCAGTAATACCAATAACCTGAAGACCTTCACTATCCCAAACACAAATTCAACCTTGTGACCATCATGAACAACTTGCACAACTACTTTGTATCTCATAAAGTGGATAGTTTAAAAAACATATAAGAAATGTGCCAAACAAAAAAGCTCTAATCCACCACATGAAATTTTAAATATGTAACTGATAGTCAATGGAGCATCAACATCTTGTCTGCATGTACATCTATAGCTAGCACCATTTGACTTTGATGCCTTTGGACATTTTGTGCAACTCTCATAATACCATCCAAACTGATTAGGATTGAATTTAGTTGTTTTCCCAATAGTGATGCAATGTATCCTAACACAAATTATACGAATGAAATAAAGAATAAATGTATTTTTAATTTGTGCTTAAAAAAAACTCAAAGCATGTTTGTGCTTAAAAAAAGCAGACCTTGACTAAGTCTCTAAATTCGGCAATTGGCCTAACTTGAGAAAGATTAGAAAAATCGTTGTACGAAGTACGTTGCAAAGTTGCCGAACCCTGACTTAAGTTCTGACTGAAGCTTTGACTCTGAGCTTAAGAAGTGTTAAGGTCACGAAAACTATTCAAGAAACATGGTAAAAAAAAAATCAAATCAAATCAGATTGTGAAATAATAAGTTACTCTAACACTATATTGTGAAATCACAATGCAAACTTACCAAGTCTTAAACTTCTAAACAACTGGTGATGTAGGTTGATAAGCAGCCTAGAACCTAACCAATTGTTACATATATTTGGCTTGCCAATGTCTACAAAATGGAAGCAAACAACTCAAGATAAATAGATGGTACATGAAAAAGCTATTGACAAAAATAATAAATGTATATCACATTGACCTCCAAGCTTGCATTGAGCATGGGTCAATATTAAAACAATAGGCCCTACATCCTTTCGATCAACAAGAAAATTCATCAAAGCTACAAAGCATTTTTTTTCGTAGTGTTACATCAACCATACTCCCACTGCACAAGGAAAGACATCTTTCAGGTCATTATCAAACCTATACCAAATATCCCCCCTATATATATATATATATATATATATATATATATATATATATATATATA
>Ga0099826_10002330_pt1 | contig 12196 bp, 4 predicted proteins | sample Mtrugardesep15_FD_76830 | JGI IMG/M metagenome (GOLD analysis project Ga0099826, IMG submission 76830) | Root nodule microbial communities of legume samples collected from California, USA - M. trunc garden sep15 | ecosystem: Host-associated > Plants > Roots > Nodule | place: USA: California...
CTTTTTGTTTGCTGACACAGATGGGAGCTCTGGTTCCGACCGTAACACCTCCGAAGCTGAACCAAAACCAAAACCTAAATCCGTTCCTCGCAAAGACCCACCTCCAAAACCAAGGCCATCACCCCCAGTTACTGCCCCTACCTCTGTTCCTCAAAATGTACGGTTTTGATTTTTTTTTGTTAAATTTTGTTGTTGGAATGTTTATGTCATGTGAATGTCCCCTAGTGTTTACTTTGTGAAGTGATTTCTGACATAATGCTGAATGGTTGCAGAGACAGAGAGAACAAAAGGAGAGCAATTTTGATGCAGAAAGGCTTGCTGCTGCAAGAAAACGACTTCAAGCGAACTACAAAGAGGCTGATAATGGTTGAATTTTTGTTTATAAGGTTCATTTTTTCATGCTAGTTTTCTTTGTAAATATAAAACTGACCTAAAGTTTCGTGTGTTGTTTATAGCAAAAAAGCAAAGAACAATTCAGGTGATGGACATACACGAGTTACCTAAGTCAAAAGCAAAGAATGGTTACTTTGCAAAGCACAAAGGTGGTGGCAGTTCTCAAGGAAGGCAGCACTGGTGATACAATGAAACCATTGCTCATGCAATTTCTCTCAAGTGTAGAAAAAGCTTGTGCTGTGGGGGATTGTGATAATATATGTCCTCAAACGTGTTCATCCCTCTGGATTTTTTTCCCTCGCTATAAACATATTTTTTCTTGTGGTTTTTATTTACTTAATTTAAATAATCACTGAAGAAAAAAATTCTCCTCAACTTGTTCGTTTTTGAAAGGGGGCTTATCAAACCATATTTTGTTGGTTTGTTGAGGTGCACGTGATTTCTTTTCAGGAATCAAGATAGGAATGGATGGGGATGACAAATGTTTTTCGTTTATTAAAGACATGAAAATGGCAATTTGATTTAAGCCTTTTTCTTTTTCTTTTTCTGAAAGATATCAAAGTCAAGAAATAATCATATTTTCTGTCAAAAAAACACGAAATAATCACATTTGACAATTTACTAATGGATGGCGGGAAGTACGTATTTGCAGTTTGCAATTAATGATATTTTGGGTTCCGAGTTTGATGCCGCAAAGACCTTGTCTAGTTGTCTTGCACGAGTCCCTATGACTCTTCTTTTTTGGATTAGGATTCGTATTTCTTTTTAAAAATAAAAATAATTTGGAGGTTTATAAAAATAAAAATCAAGCTAAAATTAGTTTTTTTTTTTAAATTGTTGCTGAATATATTTTTGTTGGAAACAATCAAATTTTTTGACAGGTTGAATAGGTGATATTGCCTAGTAGCTGGGTTAAAAAACAAAACGTGCTGCATTCTGCATGTGATAATCTAAAGCAGCTATCGTCTTGTCCTTGAACTAGTGACCTAACTTGTGGGATGCAAAGTTAAGTTTATCTCGAATTGATTGTTAGAAATTATGTAACGATCAAGTATATTTATCACATATAATTGTTTTTTTTGTTTATTTCAGATTGATTGTTGAATATATTATAAATGTGTAAAATATAACAATAACATCCAACGAGTTTATGTAGCATTTATCTTTGTTGAGTTTAGACTAAAATATTTACGAATAGCATGATAATGCTAAATAAATTGGGGTCAAACACAGGATGTTCTAAACATATAATCTAATAAAGTTTAATTAATACTATTAGTGTATAATTGTTTTACACATGAATTGATCTTACCAATAACATAGAATAAATTTGTATTGATAACCTTCTCAACGAGATCAAAATTTGCAACCATTTCATTACAGAAAATGAAAGAAAAACGAGATGGAGGTTGAGAGATGGGTGTGTGAGTTAAGGGGAGCCTAGAAGAATTATGACACAAAAAAAGAGAAAAACAAGAACCAAAAACTGAATTGAACAAAAAAACAATTGAACCATTACTAACAACTTTGAATGCAACAGTTCAATTCTGTAAAAATTCAATTTTATTTGTTTTTTTTTTCATATTTTTTTCAAAGGTATCAATAATAACCGTTCATTTAAGTTCAGAACAGTTCAGTTCGATTTAAAATAGTTCAGTTCGAAATGCAAACAATTCAATTCAATTATTTTAAATTTAGCAAACAGTTCAGTTCAGTTCGATTTAATTTTCATCCCAAACTGAACAATACCCACCCCTGACACTAGTCAGCAACTACATACGTATTAGCTTGCTAGACACCCTCCAAAAAATATATATCCCCGACATGAATTTGTAGGCCACTATTATACAAATTCATATAAGGTGCTGATATTTAAGCATCTTAGATGGATCCCATATTTTAGCACCCGTTAAAGTAGAAGAATTATGACCATAAGATGATCAAAGGAGGTATGATAAAAATGGTGGTTTGCCTGTTATAAATTGTAACAGAAATAAATATTGAAGGCTAGCTGAATTATTGAGTGAATTTATTCTTGATTTTCTATATTGGGGATGGGGATGAATGAAATATTTGTAATTTGAGAAGGAAAAAAAAAATGCAGAGCAAGAACTAAGAAGAATGCATTGTACTTTTATGTTCTACGTTGACGTTTTGGGAAAATCAAGTGTTTTCATTTTTATTTTTTTATCAATGGAAATAAAGAGCACTAAGAAAAAAAAGCTACAAATGGCACGAATATTAGCTTAACAATAGCTTGATAAAGAATACGGACAACTTAGGATATTCTAGAGTTAATGAGAAAGAAAAGCATCCAATTTAGTGATCCAATCAACTGAAGAGTTTCCTTCACCCAAAGTATGAACCAACACAATATCCGAATCTCTCAGCATAAAAATACGAATCTTATCAATAAGAAGAGAGTAAGGATGAGTACGTAGAACCCCGTCCTTGATAAATGTCAATAGAGTTTGAGAATTTGACTAGAAAATCATGTCCCTAAAACCAAGACCCCAAATTGATCTGCAACCCATAAAAAATAGAACGATGTTCATCATTAATATTAGTAATATGACCACAATTCCCTTCAAAACTAAAAATTGAACCAACCACCGAGTTCCTGAAATAACCCTCAAAGACTGATATGCCAGGGTTATATATAGATATACCAGCAACAATAACTTGTATCACATTATATGGAGGGTGCTAAGAAACCATGCTAGGAGAAGTAATAGAAGTAGGGCCACCAAAAACCTTCTTGGAGGAATTGTAGAAAGAGTAGATTTGGCTAAGACTATACTTGAGAGAGCAACTAATGTCGAAGAAAACTTCATCATTTATAGATTTCCAAATAAACCAACATCCAATGAGCAAGAGAGAACTTTTTTTGGACGGTCGCATAAATCTTAAACAATAAATGAAGATAATCTTCATAAGGACCACTATTGAAATCAAACCCGAGATTATGACAAACCTGTCTAGCCTTTGGAAAATCACACAACAAATGTAAAATAGTTTCCGATGAAGCACACCACGTCTATAACAAGAAGAATCCAACGATATATAACGTGAACTTACAAATCCAAGACCAACTGACAACCTCCTTTAGATAAGATCATGGTAAAAGGGTTTGCCAATAATATGCCTATTCGTTGTTATTGGTACCCGAATTAGATGGATTCCGCACAATGATGTCATCAAATTCATCACTAGTAAAAGCACTCTCCAACTCCATCTTAACATCATAAAGAAGAGGCATCAATATTTGATCAAAATTCCACACCCTCCTAGTAAGTTTTGAACAACATAATAAATTTGTTCCTAAAGACGACCATGACGAAGTCATTTATCATACGAAATATCACCTCTTCTCACACACATAATGAATCTCAGACTAAAAATAATTTCCATGTTAACTATAAAACCCTAGGAATATGAGTCTCCATTAACATCCATTGCCTTAAAGATGTGAGATTGTTTATTGTATTTCCTTGTGAGTAGTTGGACCCATAATTTATCGTGATTATGAATAAGTTCCTACAAATATTTTCCTAGCATAGCCACATTCACAGACCTAGGTTTTCTAGTACCAATAATGCCTCCTCTTTGAGGAGATTGTGTAATAGTATTCCATTTAATCCAATGACTGGCATTAGCACCCCCAAATAAATTTTCTAATGCTAGACTCAATCTTGTTGCATATACTCTGTAACAGCCAAAGGTTATGCATAGTGTAGATCGACATAGAACTAAGAACCAATTTAGCCAAAGTCACTCTCTATAGTCTGCTTAAAAACCTACCTTTCCAACCAGCCATTATCGAATCGATCTTACCAATAATATAGGAGAAATTTGCATTGATAACCCTGTCAACAAGATCAAAATTTGCAATCACTTCTTTACCGAAAATGAAAGAAAAACGAGATGGAGGTTGAGAAATGGGCGAGCAGGAGTTAGGGTGAGCTTAGAAGAATTATGACACAAAAAGAAAGTATTCAAAGGGAGAAAGAGGGTTGCCATAGCCACAATCCACAAGAGTATTACAGACAAGTCACTAACCACGTACGTATTAGCTTACAAGACACCCTACAAAAAATATATATTCCTGATAAGGTGCTAATATTAGATGAATCCCATATTTTCATCCTCTAATAAACAAAGCAAGGGGAGAGAGGGATTGAAAGGTAAAAACAGTAGAGTGAAGATGTATCGAGTGGGTGGCAGGAGTGTCCACCAATATTTTTTCTTATATGTAATCTGTATATAGATATATCTACAAACTTTTTTTTAAAACGAAAAAAATGTACAAATATAAATAAGGTATTTTTCGACCAACGATTCTTTATTTCTATAACTCTTGTGTTTCTTCTTGTAAAAAAAAAACTCTTGTGTTTCTTCACAAAACAAACAAACTCTTAATAAATAAGTTGACAAACCCAACGACAACGATGCATTGGATTTGAGGAACACCTAGTTAATGTGTTATTTTGTTTGTTGTATATAAATGGAATTAAATAAATTATAGGATATTATTTTAATTTATAAAGCCAATTTTACATAAAAAAGGTCTGCGTAAAAAAAACATAAAATGGTTCGTCAATTTTATTTTATAATTAATGTATCCCTCCGGTTTTTAGGAGAAAGGGCTCCGATAATCCGGAGTTTGGTCGGCAAGTCACTAAAGCCAATTTAAATATTGTTTTACTTAGAAATCGAACTCATATTCTACTAAACAATTTTTCCTTTGATGGAACTTATTTCTTAAATGGAAAATACATTTGAAATTTACTCCTTCAAAAAAAAAATACATTTGAAATTTACATTTTTTTTTGGGAGAATTGAAATTTATTTATTAATCAAAATAATATCTTGATTTATGCAAAGTAACTCTAAGGGCACTTGTATTCAATACATCAAAACTTTAAATAAACTTTTTTTAACACAAAATTGATAAATTATTTCTCTTTTTGAATCGTTAACAAGCGTTCATACAACGCTTGTTAACTGTCATATATATATATATATATATATCACAGTCAAACTTCTAAATAAATTAACTAACTTTACGGTTTATGGGGTGGAGACGTACTTTTTATCCATTTTCTTTTTCTTTCTTTCCCTCTCTTTCTCACATAAATCAAACTCCTTCATCACACGCGCTCAGAAAATACGCACTCAACATCAAAGATAAACTTCAGAAAACACACGTTAACGCAAGTTGATGAAATCTCTCTTGAATGCCATGGCGGATGATAAAGCACAAAATGTAACCCAGAAGAATGATGATGTGTCTGATGAAGTTTTGGTCGCGGCTCAAAGGCTTATGCAGCTCAACAACGAATACAACAACAATGATGTTAAGAGTGGGAAGGGGAAGAGAATCTCATGCGAAGAGGTTGATCAAAGGGCCAATAACAAGGAGGTCAACGGGATTTTCGGACGAAAGAAGGTGAAGAAATATCGGTCTCTTAAGGAAATTTATAATGTGACAGCACCTATCAAGAACTGGGTCGATCCTTTTGACAAGTAGCTTTGTATCCGAGGCTGGTTTATTAAGCCGCGAGGGTAGGGGATGGAAATTATTCTTCAATATTAAATAATACACCGATGAGTCCTCTCCCTCATTTCAATAACATTTAATTCTGCAATATGTCTATATATGTTTGTTTCTTTAGGAAGATGGTTGATTTGGATTTATGATATATATAGCAGTAATCTTTCAATTCTCTTTTATATTATGATTTCATCTGCGTGGTTGATTTTCTTATTCAAAGCTGAAATTGGTGATGGTATAGATCTAACTCTAGAACTTTTTTATGCTATGATAAAAATTAATGGAAGACGACTTAGTCACTTAGATGTATATCCAATTCAGAATTGTCAGTGTAATTGTATTTTGAATTGCATCATTTTAGTCGAAGATACCATCAACAATGGCTTTGACTCACGGGGTCCTCTCTTTGGTAGATTGTTCCTTGCCTTGTAAACAAGATAGATCCTTCATCTTTACCCATTCCTCAAGTGTTACCTGGTAAACAAGATAGATTAATTCCTTACCATAATATTGGTTTGGTCAATCATACTGGCCACCTAATTGTCTCTCGAGATATGGCCCTTTGTTAGAACTTAGAAGTGTGTGGATTGAATTATAATAATAGGTAAACTAGTTTTTTCAGCTGCATTTGGGTTGGTTGCATAATCGAAGAAGCAAATTCACTGGATACTAAACTTTTACTTACGTTGCACGATTTTTTTGGATGGTAGTTTTAATTTTAGGGTTTCTGGATTTAGGGTTGGACAACTGAACAAATTCATATATTATTTCATTACATTTTTGCTAGTCCTAAACTTCTAATTGTTATTCTTTTTTGCTGCTTTGTGTATTTATAAGAAAGAGCAGTGGATCTCCTCAAAATGATTAATCAGCAGTGTCAAGAAATAGTTATCAGGTCTTGAGGTGGTGTTCTTGCTTAAATTTATGAAACTTTAAACCTTGGGAACAATGGCATCAAACTTCCTCATTTGTTACACCAATGGATATTCTTAATATTAAAAAAAAAAGTTATGGATATTCTTTTTTATGAGTTTTTCCTTATTCTTATTGTGTATCATCATCCAAAATATTTGGTTCCATCCTATATTGGGTGGGTGCCCAAAACTTAAATGCAAGATAAACCTTCGAGTGATAATAAACTGTTTTGGCGTTCATGACTTATATGTCATGGAAATGCTAAGGAATGCATCACACCTTTAAGAAAATTAAATGGTAAGTTTTTACAAAAATTTGTGTTTTTAATACATTAAAAATCAAAGTATTTAACTTTTTTTTTAATAATTTCTTAATTTAAATTTTTTAAAGAGTGTTCTGGATATACTTGTTTGCAAATGTTGAGATCAGGGTTTTAAATTTCAGTTGCATTGTTCGATATCAGAAAGAATCACAGTTTAGATTGAGATATGCAATCATGGAAGAAAAAAATGGTCACGTTATCGTGGAAGAATTTTTTTTGTCACAGTTTAGATTGAGATTACATGCAATTTTTAAATGATGAATGAGTTCGCTTATCATCAGCTTGACGCTTGACTTATTTCAATCTGGTTTGCTTTGTTTGAAGTCAATTCAAGCTTCTAAGTGCTTTTGCACGAGGACAAATATGAACGGTCATTAACCAGTCAAAATAAATCACTTTATTATTATGGTAATGCAGTAATAAAAGAAACAAAAGGAAATACCTTTGTAAAGTAAACCTGTATTGCTTAGCATAGAAGTTGTAAGTTCTTTTTTTTTTTAAAGCATAGAAAATACCACCTAAATGATAATTGGAACAATATCTTATTAAAAGAAGAAGATGAACAACAAAGGAACTTATTTTAATTTATTTAGGAAAATTATTTGAATACAGTATATGCTAAAAATTTAGGCCAAACGTCACCTTAGGTCCTTTAAGTTTCACGTTTGTTTCAGATAGGTCATTTAAGTTTCTAAGGTTTCAGATAGGTCCTTTAAGTTTCGAGTTTGTTTCAGATAGGTCCTTTCTGTCAACCTTCGTTAAGCCAAAGTTGTTATGTCATTTAAGCCAAAACTGACATGTCCGTTAAGTGGGTGAGGTGGTTCTCTCTGACACTTGGCATCAATTTTTCCCCAACCAGATCAACTTTGGCTTAACAGACAGATCAACTTTGGCTTAAGAGAGGTTGATATAAATGACCTATCTAAAACAAACCCGAAACTGAAAGGACCCATCTGAAACCTTAAAAACTTAAAGGACCTATCCGATACAAACTCGAAACTTAAAGGACCTATCTGAAACCTCAGAAACATAAAAGATCTATCTAAAACCAACATAAAACTTAAAGAATCCGGAGAAGTATTTGGTCAAAAATTTATAACGAGATAAGATTATATACGTAAACAATTAAGTGCAGTAAGAAAAATAGATATTAATATATGTTAAAGTCCGTTTTTACACTAGTGTATATTATATAATTGACATATAATACACAATATATACACACACATGTTTGTAGTAATTCTTTATAGATATGTTAGAAAAGGACCAAAGTTGTTTGATCATAAAAGCTTTACTTTAGTTAGTTTGGAACCTTTAACTTTCATATCGGTGCTTCCCTCAAAAGAGAAAAAAAACTTTCAGATTGGTGTTATTGTATAATGGAATATATTAGGCAACTAATGCATGTATTGAATTTGTATTGCTTTGAACCGCATCTTCCAACCATAATTCGAACCTTTATTTCGTTATATGTTGCGAGAGATTTACATTTTTAATAGGAGAGAAATGTCATTTATAATAAAAATTAAACTTTCTCTTATAATAAAGATTTGAGGGAGTATTTGAATAAACGTAAAAAATGAATTTTATCTTATAATAGAGACTTGATATTAAGAAAAATGATGTGAACACTCTCAAATATTCTTTCGAACATTCATTCTCTTATAAAATAAAATTCATGTGAGTTTCACCACTTTATGTAAGATCGACATGAGTTTTATTCAAAAAGAAAGTGAATGTTAGGAAAACTTTAAACAATCCTCTACATATTAAATGACTTGTATTGTGTTATTCAATATGAGTGACGGTTAGAAAGAGCATTAAAAAGACTTGCATCAGTCTTTAACAAAAACTTGAAATCATATTATAAACATCTTATAAATTATCCAAACATGATAATTTATGAGCTTGATAATAGAATTTTATTTGATGAATTCAAGGTCATTATAAGATTTTAATGATTGGAAAAAAAATTGAACTTTATAATCATCGAGTACTTTTTCTCAAAAAAAAAATCATCGAGTACTTCCAAGACATCTAAATGTGATATTCCTTTGATCTCCATCAAAGATAAAATTTGAACTTTATCGTCGCAATACATGAATCGATTATTGCAAAACATTTTTTTTTTGTTGAAGTAAATAGAGAAATTATTACCCAAAATCATTTTTTTAATTCTCACATAGAATCTCAAAATACGACGAGCCTACAAGCAAGTTTAATCATTTTTGTTTTTGCAAGTTCGATCGCTCGTTACTACTACCTTCATTGTTCGTCTTTCAAACGTAAGCTCGTGATACTGTGCTTATTCTTTTAGATGGAAAAATACTATTCATAATTGAAAACAAGAAACCTTCATTTATATATATATATATATATATATATATATATATATATATATAGAGGACATATCTTATGAGAATGGTATTTTTATGTGAGAATGTAAGAATGAATTATCAACCTTTGGATTAGGATTTAATGGCTGAGATTAAAAGCTACAATTAATTAATAATTATGTCTTACTGTAGCCTTCATCATGTAATCATATTTGCTTTATCATTGACCGTTTAATTTATCTGAATAATATTCACGCCGTTCCCTTTTACTTCTCATTTTAAAATTATTTGCCCATACCAAAATAAATTTTATTAATGTTTGATAAAATTATTTATCCTTTTTGTATAATACCCTTAATTTATCATTTCATTTTACTTATTTCTTTCGTTACACTAAATATTATTGACAAAAGAATAATCGTTGTTGCATCAAAATTTAAAAAAAATAAGTAAAACAAAATTTCTACAAATGCAACAAGGAAAAAACAATGGAGAGTACAATTTGAAAAGGAAACAAGATTTTATCGACTACAAGAAAATATAACATTGCTCGTAACTCGTACTACTACCTAAGAGCGGCGGTAACTAAAAAATAATAATAGTTTTTCATTTTTAAATAATAATAATAAGAATAAAAAATTATAAATATTATTAGTTTTGACTCATTGTTACCTAGTGAAATATAAGCTATAACAACGGCCAGTAACCACTGCATCGTAAAGGAGCTAAAAGGGGATACCAGGCCTTCAAAAATTATTGGGCAACCACTGCATTGTAAAGCACATGCTCTTTCAAAGTGTCAAGCCATCGCCATTCTACGGCAACATACCAAAATGGCATGTAAATTACCATACTCAGATGTTCCTCCAGCCATGATCAGAAAGAATTTCCAGGTTGCACCTTGGACGCATATGAATCATCCTTGATTGAAAAACCAATACTATGGTCGGCTAAAACTGCATTTCCTCTATATAATATATCCGCACTTCATTGTGTCTTGTGTAAGTCTTGAGTGATGAGAATCCTAAATTTTACTATAGTGAAATTCTAGGAAACGTTTACACCAAGAAATCTTCAATTTTGCATGTTTGCACTGTCCTCTTTCTTTGAGTTACCTGGTAGCCCACCAATACACTTCTCGTTATCAGGTAAGGCTGGGTCCTCAACAAAACAATACCTTTGAGATCTTTGCTTTTCTCTGTGATTCCCTGAAGTATTTTTGGAAACGAAACCCTGTTTCGAGTTTATGGATGAATCTAAGATGTTAAGCAGATCACAACTATTCACTCCTTCCTTGCTGCTATGGAAGATATCCAGAGTTTGAATTAAAGAGCTGTCTTGTTCATCATATTTTGGCTTTCCTAGCTGTTCTGGTTGAGTCAAACAAGAACTATCCTCGTCGGATTCAGAAGAATCATCATCTGAGACAATGGGTTCATAATCAGGATGCATTGGTGTATCCATTTCAATGGCTTTCAGAGTTGAGTTTGATTCCAGATCATTCTGACTTGGTTTTTTAGCAGAAACAGGACCTAATTCCTCCCAATGTGATTCCATGTTATCCTCTTTTGCGGCTGTATCAGATAATTCATCATCTGAGTTGAAGTCATGATTAGCATTCGCTGCATGAGTTTTGAAGATAGATGTTTCTGAGTCAGAAGCACAAACAGCAGGAGCAGGATACATAAAAGTGGATTCTGAGTTTTTATTTTTTTTGGAACAATAGGATTCTAATTTAACCCCATGCATTATCTGTATCAAGTATGATATCTTCTGATAACCAAGCTTCTTGATATCAAGGGTATAGCCATATCTATCAGCAAATTGTTTTCGAAAAGAAGCTAAATTATATCCCTCTGGGTTTTCCTTCAATATATCAGTTACCAGTCTCTGACAATCTTGTAATATATCACTTCTAGACTTCTCAGTATATTTTATTTCTGTGGCAGGTCTGGAAACTCCCGTTTGCTGAATTCTCTGAGTGGGTTTCTCCCCGTCATGTTCAAATGACTTTTGCAAATTGGGCTGCAATGTTTTACTTAGAAAGAGAGATCTCAAACCATTTACACCATTAGTGTGGCCAGACAGTGCACTCTTCTGAACTGAATGAGTTAGCCGAAAAGGAAATGCTTGTGAGGTGCTTTCCTCCAACCATCTTTTTTCTGCTACTAACAATTCCACCAATTGAAAGATATAATTCTCAGAAAGAGATTTTAGAACCATGGGTCCATGCTTTTGTAATTTATGAGCCAAATCCTCCCTGACACAAATGACATACAGCAAAATATTACTAAGTTAATCTTTTAAAAATGAGCTCAACAATGATCATATTAAAATATTGGAAGGGCACACAACTTTAAACAGAAACTTCATGATACAATTCATGTATTGCGTGTTTTCTTTCCTTCAGTGGAAGTTGTTCAGATTACAACAAGGAATGAACACAGAAAAAGGAAAACTATCACACAAACCTGCTTTTAGACTGGGAAATAAGAAGTGATCCTTTGGGGGTGAAAACAAAAGATTCCATGTCATTCCAAAAGGAACCCAAAGAAAATAACTCAGGCTTTCCAGAATGACCAGCATCCTGGTGTGGTTCTAAAGGCTTGGCCTCTTCAAGATTACTAGCAGTCTGGTCTAGTTCAGAAAACTTGGAATCCTCGGGTTTTCCAGAAC
>Ga0099826_10002331_pt1 | contig 12195 bp, 7 predicted proteins | sample Mtrugardesep15_FD_76830 | JGI IMG/M metagenome (GOLD analysis project Ga0099826, IMG submission 76830) | Root nodule microbial communities of legume samples collected from California, USA - M. trunc garden sep15 | ecosystem: Host-associated > Plants > Roots > Nodule | place: USA: California...
ATAAATATGCATATTTATCTTTTTGTATATATTTATTTTTATTTATATTATTAGATAAGTCCAAAGTTGTCCCAATCCAAAATTTTGTAACAAAACAACCGCTTTTCTCATCCCAACCCACAAAATTTTTGCTTCTCTTTAACAAACCTTAACCCTAATCCCAGTGCTATAAAAAAGAACCCAACAACACAATTTAGGGGGCCAAAAATTCAATACCAAAACCTACAAAGAAACACAATTTCACCGCACACAAACAAGTTCAACTCGAGCCCTGCAACAGTTACACGCACAAATCCATCACAAAATAACCGACATCACGACGCCATCATTCATCAACCATCAACACAATCTTATGGCCTAAATTCACAGAAACCAAATCTCAGAGGCTCACTTTCGTTCATAACCTGCATCAACATCACAAGTACCGATTTTCACACAAACAGTCAGCCAAACACCAATTTTCGCACAAACAGTAAACCAAACAGAAGGTTTTTCGCAAAAACAGCAAACCAAACGGAAGGATTTTTTCTCAGACAGCAAACCAAACAGAAGGATTTTTTTTTCTCAGACAGCAAACCAAATAGAAGGATTTTTTCTCAGACAGTAAACCAAACAAATTTTTTTTTCTCACAGACAGCAAACCAAACAGAAAGGTATTATTTCTTTTACACTTTAATGTTTCTATGTTTATTAGTTTAGGTTGCATATTTATCATTCATTTATTTGTACATGTTTATTTTATGTCATTTATTTTATTGCATAAACTTTAGAATGTATATTTTAGGCTTAATGTAATTTATTTATTTATTCCCGCAAACTTTAGAATGTATATTAGGCTTGATGTAAACTATGCATGTGTGTGTGCGTCTGTGTATGCCTTTTATTTTATTTCTAGCTTAAGGTAAAGGTTTTTTCGTGGTGATCCAACGTCACCACAAAATACCTACGCTTTATTTTCTCGCTCCGTTAGTTTTAATTTTAGTTTAATCATTATTCAAAAATAACAAAAACATGCAAATCACAAAAATCAAAAAAACTTTTTTACAATAAACCTTGATCCTAAATCAAGTGATTGTCTTTTTTTATTTTTTTTCCTTTCATAAATCAAAATTGCAATCAACTTTAATCACACTTTAAGTCATTTTCTTTTAACATAAAAAACACAAACAAATTTGTTTTGCCATTTGGCTTTTCTTTTTTAAAACCCTTTTTCAAAATAAAAAAAAACACACAACCAATCAAACGTCAATTTTTACCCCGAATTACGAGGTTCTGATCCCTCACGGGTACGTAGGCAAAGGACCTAGTCCTTCCGAATCAATAAAAATGTAGATAAATAGGCTTCTTTGTTCCTTATTCACCATTCTTCTTTTCCTCAAAATTAACTAAGGTTATAGCACAAAAATAAAATAAAGTCGAAAGGTTCTCGTAGAGTACTACGAATATTTAGGGTGCTAATACCTTCCCTAAATATAACCAACCCCCGAACCTCACCTTTAAATAAAATTTTTCTTGAAAAATTCGTGAAATAATTTAGTGAGTCAAAAGCTAATCAAATAGCCTTGATCTCCGAAAAATGATGCGACAGTAATAAAATTTATAAGTTCGTATTCATATGAATTGTTTTAATCTTAACGCGGCAATTTGATCATATGAGATTTAACAAACGGGATATGCAGAGTATACAATTGAGTTTAACAGAAAATAAAAATAAAAAAATTGTTTATTAGAAATTAAAGTGATTAGTCTTTTGATCAATTAATCATCACTGTTTGGTAAATTGCACCTAGTCTCTACAATTATTCTCCTAGTTTTATGACAAATTAACGAAAAAGCTCTCATCAATCCATTGAATTGAAACACTCTTCCTATAATCCCTCAAATGATTCCGTACTCGTTGAAAGTTATATGAACGTTAATTTCTATGTCATAATCTAACAAATATATTTTTAGATTGACCTGTTAGATTAAACAGTATAGTAGTCAATTGATAATAGGAACAAATATACTGAATAATACTATATTGTATTTGAATTTAATAGAGTTTATATAATCACATGATTCAAATAGCTCAAATTAAAATCATGTAAGACTTGCAAGGACGAATCCTAGATTATTGTTTAGGTGTGGCTAAAATAATAGTGTAAAAAAATTATCCAATGAAATTTAAGACTTTGTACTATTTCATTTTAAATATTGCAGTCGTCGCGCTGTGAATTAATCACTACATCATATCATACTTATTTTAAAAGCTTATTAGGTCAAGCAAATGCTTAACCCTAATAGCTTTGTTAGTTTCCCTCCCAAGCACTAAAACTAGGTGTTTTGAAATTTGAATTTCCCTCCTATATGCACATGTCATCACTAAAGTGACCTTTGTGTTGCCAACTACTTAACTTAATGATTCATTTTTACTACCCTTTGTTTTCCCATGCATACCTAAATAATGATCCTGGCTCTCTATATATAGAGGACACACTCATGCAATGATCTTGATATAGGATGAATTATGTTGCTCTCTTTAGTGAACAATAGTATTACTCTTCGATTTGTAGCTGGATTTTTTTTTAAAGGAATTTGTAGCTGGTTATGTGGTATACACTAGGTTCTCAAGATTATATTTATTGTATGCAGAAGGCCATTAGGTCTTGTTATTGTTATATATCTTTACTATGTAGCCCTCCTTTGTTGTTTTGATGTCTTTCTTTATTGTTCGATTATGTATCCATCGACCAAATTATTAGTAATGACTTTAAAGTAAATACTAAACCAATAAGAATAAACTAAAATTAGTTAAAACGACACTAAAATTATGATATGATAGACTGTCGTCAATTTCATCGTTAGAAATAAAAGATGATGGGTATCAAACTTATTATCCTCCAAAACATCATAAAGTAGTGGCAAGTCCAATATGAGCGGCCATTAACAAAGAATAACCATAGCCAATGTCTCAACCTCTTCAGAAATCAATAAAGCTCAACATATAGGCTACAATTTATATATACACTAAAGCACATCTATCGCAACTATAAGCTTTTTTTTTTTGGTGAAGTATCCTAGTGGTTGGAGCTCTCACATTTTTAATGTAGAGAAGTGGGGTGTTAGGGGTTCAAACCCCTGCCCCTGCATATATTATGCAATGTCTCTACCAACTGAGCTAAGCTCACGGGGATGCAACTATAAGCTTTAAAAACAATGAAAACATGCTGCTCATCCCTTAAACGACGAGAAAACAATGGAAACATTCTGATAGGTGATCTATAGCAGCTAAACATGTTTGTTTCTTCTTGATTTTCATGTGTAACATTTGAGAAAACTTTAATTTCAACCCATAAGATTTTATTTATTTTTTATTTAATCCATTATATTAAAAAAAAATTGACATGTCATAAAAAAATTCCACATGGAAGTAGCCATGTGTCAAGATTCCCTACCACTTTCAACACCTCTTGTCTTGCTGGACTCTAGGCTACCAGAAACCAAAATATAAAGAATCCAAAATTACAATATTGGAATATGGAGTTTCTGTACATGAGCTATTTTCATACATCACCCAAATTACACGAGCTATTTGTGGTATCAATCATTTTTTAATCAATATAATAATTGAAATTGACTATAATTTATTTATTTTTGACAAAATTGTATATAATTGATTAGTGTGTGTGAGATATATTCTTTTGATATTTATCGGAAGAATACTTGGTCAAAAATAAAAGTTATTAAATCAGGAAATAGTGAACAATACTATATTATTTATTTAATAAGAAATGAAGTAAATGTTTGGTCAAACTTATTTTAAAATTTAATGTAAAGAAATCTGAAATGAAAACATATAGTATAATATATTTTTATGAAGAGATATTTATTCTTTTGAAGGGTAAGGAAACAAATTACTTTTCAATAACATCTATAAAATATTCTTTAAAAAAAACAGCTATAAATATTACTGCTTGTCAAAATTTGTAGATAAATCGACGTACGAATAATTTCTATTAATATTTAAAAATTGTAATCAAAATTATACAAACAAACATGACATAATATACACACGTTGTCATAGTAAAAAGAGCGGACAAACAGACACGGTAATGTCCGTCTTTCCGCTAGTATATATAATATTCTTTTGATATTTATTAAAAGAATCCTTGTTCAAAGATAAAAATTAGGAAATAACTTCTTATTTGGTTGTTATTTCTTAAAAGAATACATGGTCAAAATTAAAAATTAGGAAATAGTGAAAAATGTTATATTATTTACTTAAATAAGAAATGAAGTTAATGCTTGGTCAAACTTATTTTAAAATTTATGGTAAACAAATATGAAATTAAAACATATAATAACTTTTTATTAAAATATTTTTATATTTTTGAAGGGTAAGGAAAAAAAAACTGTTATCAATACATGTATAAATATTACCGCTTGTCATATAAAATCTACAACAAAACATTCAACTGCAATTCCTCTCGGGTGTTTTATACATCATTTCTGTACCATGTTATAATTATTTTGCTCTCACAATAATTTCTCTTTTATTTTTATGTGTAGTCATCGTTACTCTGATGAATTTCCAGCCACCACCGGTGACGCGTCATTGTCTCCGTCAATCCAATTTGTCGTCGTTGCTAGAAGTAATCCTCACTGACAAGATTATCACTGAAATACTATCGTGGCTCCCGGTCAAATCTCTTATGCAGATGAAGTAAGTAATTTTGGGAACACTTTTATTTTCAATCCTAAATTCATCAAAATGCACCTTAGTCGATCAGCACGAAACCCACACTTTTCATCAATAGTCCCTACAAGGGGTTATCATTATAGTTTCATACGCTTTCCTATTAGTCATGTACTGAAAAACTGTTGGATCATACATCCTAAGTATCCATACTATCGATTGAGTGACAATAATTGTCGTGTGGTTCGTAGTTCCTGCAATGGATTGCTCCTCTTGGTCGGTTATTCTACTAACAAGATTACTAACTATAAAAAAGTGTGGTTTCATTTTTGGATACCCGCTATCAGTAAAATATCTAATGTATTAGGTTATGATCTCTATTATAATGACATGTATATTCCAAGATATTATGTGTTCGTGTTTGGTTATGATAGTTCCACTGACACTTATAAGGTGGTGGACTTAAGTTCAACTAGCATCCAAGTGTGAGTCTTTAGGTTGGGCGATAATGTTTGGAGAAAAAAATCGAAGGTTACCCAATGGAAATCAAATTTTGTTCCAAACATTATCGCCCAAACTAAAGACTCTCATTTGGCTTCTTGTTGAACTTAAAGCCACCACCTTATAAGTGTCACTTGAACTATCATAACCAAACATAAACACAAAACATCTTAAATAAATGTTATCATAATAGACATTAAATCCCAAATACATGAAATATTTTTCTGGTAGCGGGGTTCTATAAACGAAACCACACTCTTTTTATAGTTAGTACTCTCGTTGATAGAATAATCGAGCAAGCAGATCAATCAATTGCAAGAACCACACGACACTTCTTATCAATTGATCGGTATTAGGGATCCTTAGGATGTCTGATCCAATGGTTTTTCAATAAATAACTAACAAGGAAGTGTACATAACTAGAATGGTAACCCCTTCTACGGTCTATTGATGAGAAATATAGGTTTCGTGCAGATCGACTAAGGTGCATTTTGACGAATATAGGATTGGAAATAAGAGTGTTCCGAGAATTACTTCCACACTTCATCTACTTTAGAGATTCAACTGCAAGCGAGGATATCTATATGGTTGTAAACTGATTCAATGCTTGCTTTCCTTGCCTTCAAGTCTTCTAAGATTGTCCTCTGGAAGCTTCAAAACAGATGGAACAATTGTCTTCACCTACTTTCTTCTATGAATTTTCATGTATCTCATATATATAGGGAGGGCAACAAATGTGCTCACATTCTTGCTTAGTTAGGATTATTAGGGCAAACTTAGTGATTAATAAGCTAGGTTGTCATGAATGGTTCCCTCAACCTCGTACTATTATTATAGCAGACTTAGTGACTAATAAGCGAGGTTTACCTAATTTTAGAGTTTCTTAACCTTTTGACGGTTTTGGTTCATGTCCCCCTCTTTTTTTTATTTGTATTTTCTCTTCTATTATCAATATATTATGGGATTGTAGCTCTTGATACAACTAAAAAAAAAGGTTTGCTTTGTTTTATTACAGAATAATTCTTTGATTACAAAATTAATTTCATTTTTTTGTTTGTTTCCTTTTCACCAATTTTGAATTTGGTGAATCGGTGTATTTAAAGCTTGTTTCGTTTCAACGGATTTATTTTTTTAATTTTGGTTTTTAGGAAAACAGATTTATTTTTAATTAAGAATTTTTTTTCAGGATTTTAAAGTATCATGTTCATGTTTTTACTTTAAATATTTAAAAGTATTTATATTTCTTTTGTTTTTCGGTAATATTTATAGATATTTTTACAAGCGATAATCTTCTATATCTATGACTATTATAACTATTTTTTTTGTGGTGTCCGAAGTTCGAATTCCAAATCTTGCATGGCCCAACGTGGCGAGCTTGTCGGCACAATAATTTCCTTCCCGAAAAATATGAGAATAAAATACCATAAGACCAAGTTGAAATCAATTATGCCACTGATTCCGTAAGCAAAAAGGAATGATAGACATATTCTTGATAGCCTGAACCGCATTGGACGAATCAATTTCCAACCAAAGTCGATTCCAACTGTTCTCCGCAACAAATCCCATAGCTAAAATTAAACTGGTAAACTCCGCCTAAAAAATGGAAACCCTACCAAGGTTACTAGCAAAACAGCCCAAAAAGGTGCCTCTAAAATCACGAAAGATTCTACCATAGGAAGCATGAAAATCAATAACAGAACCATCTGTGTTCACCTTTATCCAAGAAATAGTAGGAGGCTTCCAAACAACCAGAATGATGTCTTTGACACACCGATAAGAAGGAGGAATCGAAAGAATTTCCAACAAGGTAACATCATCATATAAACAATTAGCTTTGGAAACGGTCCTTGACATAGCAACCAAAGAAGAAATCTTCGCCTAGACGTATGAAGAGCAAACACATCCAAGCTAAACCGCAACACATTTCTTGCCATCCAAATAGATTGCATACACAAAAAATTCACGCACTTGTAAGCTACATCTCGACGGAGTACACTTCAAAAGAGAAGCAACCGAAATCAATGAGATGTCGTGGTTCAATTTCAAACTGAACCACCGCCATAAAGCCACAATAATATCACACGATAAAAATAAATGGGAATAATTCTCATTTTGCCCATAACAAAGAACACAAATGGAAACCAAAGTATATCCCCGAATCTGCAAGTTCTCATCTGTGGGGAGCTAGGACATCATCATACACCAAAACACAAAGGAATGGGATGGCAGTATGCAAGGCCTCTAAATAATGGTGGCCCAATCTAGTTGTGCGGAAGTATGACGTAAAAATTGAAACGTAAGCTTGGAGGAGAGAGTACCATCTAGAGAGTAGTGAAGCCAGCACACTTTTCCGACAAAGGTGTAACCGTAAGCGCGATCTTCAAAATAGCCGGCAGGAATATGCCACATACCATCAACAATTACCGAAGCAAGCTTTGCAGCAAGAGAAGGATAAATAGCCGGCAGAGGGTTAAGAATAGAAACATGAGATGATTCCATCCAATTATCCAACCATAAATTAATTTTGTTTCCATTTTATTGTTATTTCTATTTCCAATCAACCACATAGAATTGTCAATTACCGTCTTCAATTGCTCTTTCACGACCGGCCATATAAAAGATTTAAAATAGTGGCTACGAGGTAAACCAAAAGCAATAAACCTATGCTGCAAGATACGAGAGCATTGAGAATCTTATGTGAATAAATTCCAACCTAAATGCAGAAGCAAAGAAGCATTAATAGTGCAAGTGCACCGTAATAACATTCATAAGGGCCTAAAATCCCTCTAAAAAGGCTCGGGCACCCTCCAGAAAGGCTCCTCGATCCTAGGCGCACCCTTCCTGATTCAACAGTCCTCGACAACGGTGCCAAAAAATTGATTGACTTTTAGCAATTGTACTAAAAATGCATCGAAATAATAAAATTTATAAGTTCGTCTCCACAGGGACTGTTTCCATCTCAACTAGGCAATTTAATTATAATAAGGATTTAACAAATGAGGGGTATGAAGAGCATATATTTGAGTTTAATAGAAAATAAATTTTTTTTTTGGAAAATAACATATATAAAGTGATAAGGTCTTTTGAATCAATTAATTCTTGTTGTTTGGTGATTGCTCCTAGCATCTATAATTATTCTCCTAATTTCATGACAAATTAACCAAATAGTTCTGATCAATCTCTTGACTTAGAACCCTCCTCTAAAGCTAAAACACCCTAATCTCTTAGGTGAGTCCATAATTGTTGAAGGTTTGATACGAACGTTAATTTAAATGTCATAACTCAACAATTATCTATCTCTAACTTAATATGTTAAGTTAATCAGATTTCCTAGGTCATATTTAAAAGATATGACTATTAGTCATTTATATTCTAAGATTCATTCATATATTTAAAAAGTTAAGGCTAGTAGTCATTCATAAACATACAAAAGGCATTACGCTCAAGAAAATCTAAATAAAACTGGGTTTATAATTGCATTGAAAAGAGTTTATACAATCACATGATTCAAAAAACTTAAACTAAAATTATCTAAGACCTAATAAAAGGAAATTAGTTAGACATGATAAAGGGAACAAACAATATAGCCACCGTTGTTGTTCTATCATTGTCGGCATTGCTCCTAAATTTCATTCAATAGCTACCGTTAAGTTCCCATTACTCCTTTCCACATGATATGTTGTCGTTCCTCTTTTAACTCTAAAACCTTCTCTGGCCTCGTGATGCGTGATTCCTCTTTCTCCCCAAAACATGAATTCCTCTGTTTTATTTTGGGCAAATTATAACAACCTCCCACAAGTTATGGCTAATTACAACAAACCTCCCCTCTATTTTCAAAACCATCATATACCTCCCCTCCGTTACATTATGTCTACTCTCCATATCTCTGTTAAAAATCAACATAATTAGGTCATGCGACGTTTGCGTTTTCTCTCTCTCAAAATCGCCAAAAATCATGCGATTCTACTATTGATCATCCTCCTTTTCTCCATAGTTGTTCATCTTCACCCTCACTTATATCTCTGATCATCCTCCTCCTTCATCACTCACTACTGACCACTGTTTATGTGCATTCTCTCTATCGCTGTTGTCGTCGCTCTCAACAGTAATTGTGGCATCATTCTTTCTAGTTTCTGGTGTGTTGTTTTCGTTCACCATTCTTTTTTTTAACGCTGTCGATCGTTGTCGTATCATTGTTTCGTTTTTCCTCTCCTTAGATCTCATACTCATGTGTGTTTAAATATATATTTTTTTCATCAGAGTTCGACCTCCATAGACTCTTAGTTATGAATTGATTTTTTGTAGTATTGCTTATGAAATTGTTATCTATATTTTGTTGTGTGTTTATACTTATTTTTCATTCACAGTTTCTTCTTATTCTATTAGGTTATGAATTGATGTATTTATTCAATCTTTAATGCGATTTTATTCGATAAAAGTTGAATGTGAGTCCCATGAAGTATATAAAATTATATGGATACAGGGAATTCAAAGTTCCCTCTTCTATGACTTTAACTTCTTTTTCCGGTGACAATCTTTTTTCTCTGGTGAAGATCTAGATGAGAATTTTCGTCAATTTCAAGTGCTTTCTCCTCAATTATGCAAGGTTTATATATTTTCTTTGTGAATCGTAGCTTTTCTCTAGGTTTTTTTTTTATCTTTGCTGGTTTGGCTCTCTCCGGTGACGTCTCGTTTTTTCGGTAGAGACTTTTTGCTTGTGGTTTGTTTTTTCTCTCGTTTTGGGTTTATTCTCTAGCTCCAGATATATGATTTGCCTGTGGGCTTTCCTCTCTCTGCCGGAGCTGGCGGCGCTGGAGAAATTGGGGAAAATTTTTGCTCAAGTGGTGGTATATTCCTACGATGCTCCAATTATGTAGCTTCCTCCCAGGAACATCTTTGGGAGTACAATTCGAATCAAAATCACACAAAAGGTGAATGAATCTGGATTCAAGGATTGCTGCTTCAACCTCCATGGGCGATTTACTCTACAGAAAAACGAAGCTCCTCTAACAACTAAGATTTTGCATCTGAAACATAAAAATCTTTGGCCATATTTGAACAATTGGTCTGTCACACAACTTGGGAAGGGTTGTTTCGAATTAAAATTCAATAACATTGTGGATATTATGAAAATCTTGGCGCATGGAGTGGTTTATCTCAAACCTGGTATCCTAAGATTCTTTTGCTGGACCCCTGATTTCAATCCTCAATCACAGTAGCAAACCCATGCTCATATATGGATCAAATTAATGCACTATCTCCAGAGTACTAGAGGAAGCAAACTCTCTTTGAGACTATCTCAGGGATAGGTACACCTTTGGTCATTGATGATGCAACCAAGTCAAGGTTATTTGGAATTTATGCTAAAATTTTAGTTGATGTTGATATGTCTGGAAAACTAGTTAACTCTGTTCTTGTGAAAAGAGATGGCTTTGCCTTCCCAGTAGAGGTTCAATATGAGAGACGACCGTCTTTCTGCTCTCATTGTAGATTTTTGGGACATACTATCCAACAATGTAAGAAATTGGGTGCTCAGTCATCTCTAGACAGAAACACAGTGGACAACAGGAAGAATACTCTCAAATAGGCCCATGTTGTTTAGAACCCCAAAGGAGTTAATTATGGAAAGAAACCATGCATCATTAGTGAAGCTTCAAATGCCACTAGAACTTTGATGCACAATGCCCAGAATAATGTCTCTCTTTATTGTCTACAACAATGTACCACAACACCATCTTCTAGCAAACAGAATGCCATTCCTAATGATTTTGATGGTTTGCCCAAGAAGTGTTCCGTTCTCACTGTTAAGGTTGCAGCTGACCCCATTACTCAGAGAATCAAGATGTTTTGGATGACCAAAGTCTTGATTTACACAATTCATTTGACATTCTGGACCATTAATTTGAGAAAGCAGATGGTGAGGCTTTGCCTGGTGATTTGGGTACATTGCAAGTTCACTCTGATTTGTAGAATGCAAACATGAACATTTCCAACGCTATTCCTGACGAGGATGTTCACTCAATATGTACCACTACTCATGAGGCCTAGCTTTGGGTCAAGCATTGTCTTATGAGTTGTTGGGTGTTTCTATCATTTCTACTCCCTCTGTTAGAGTTGTGGATCCACACAAGTTAAAGGCTTGGGTGGATACCCATTTCTTACTCCTATTCCGCAACCTACACCTACCAGCTATGCTAATTTAACAACTGACAAGCTCCCTTCAAGCCAAACCTTGGTTCCTCCTTCCAAATCCTCCTTCCATTCTGCTGCAGCCTTAAAGAGTGTGCTGATTCTTTCCACATTTTGAGGTGGATGAAGTAGAAGAAGTAGAAGAGCTGATGGCGGACACTTTTAGCCATGAATGGAGGCTTGTGATGGAAGACTACCCAAGTCTATCTGAGAGCAGTAAGACAGTGAGAAAGACGAAGAAACAAGTGAACAAAGTGATGCCTTCTAGCTTTAACTCAGCCGTAATGAGGACCCGGGCCCAAAAGGGTACCTCTAAAGCCGCCTTAACAGATACAAAGTAGTTGGTCCAATTGAAAAAGAATATCTGGGAATGTGACTACTTTTATTCAAATTTTCAAAGAGAGGGTAGTCGTTTAGCTGTTGTTTGGCCAAAACTGGTCATAATTTGACTAGTTTTCTGTACAATGGTTGTCTTTGACACCTATTGCATTAGGTCTTTTCCATTCTTGGGAAAGTTCTGGTTTCTCTTTGCATAGATTTTACTCTATGTATCTCTGTTATATTGGTTTAGTCATCTTCTGTCTTTTATATTTTATTGCTTTGATTATTTATAAAAGCTAAAAAAAATGGAGAACAATGGTTATGGTTCACCTAGCACAAGATGTGTACATTTGTTGAATGTTGATCCTAATCAATACTCTTATTTGGATTTTGTTGATGACATTAGTGGATTGGCTAACAATGATGGAATCAATAATTAAGGTTTGTATTTTGCTATTTCTTTTTTTTTTTAATCCAACTAGTAATTCCGAAATACAAATCAAAAA
>Ga0099826_10002332_pt1 | contig 12195 bp, 8 predicted proteins | sample Mtrugardesep15_FD_76830 | JGI IMG/M metagenome (GOLD analysis project Ga0099826, IMG submission 76830) | Root nodule microbial communities of legume samples collected from California, USA - M. trunc garden sep15 | ecosystem: Host-associated > Plants > Roots > Nodule | place: USA: California...
CGTTTTCCTTCGGAACGGACTACTTCTTCAACAACAAAGTGAAGCAATGTAGTTTTTCCATCAGTGCTCTTAACATCAGAAAGCTTCCTTAAAGAAACCAAGTTGAAAGCTTGAGCATTGCCTCTATTAGTACCTGCATTCATGCGGTTTCCGGCCTTAAGAACAGCTTCAAGAAGCTTCACAAAAACCCCTTGGTTTCGAAGCTCCTTACACCCGAGCTCAAGTGTCTGTAGAAACTCCTTAATTTCTACAATTTCGGCATCATAGTTCAACCTGAATAGAATCGCATTTAAGCGCTTAAATGCGGAAGGAACAGCTTTGAGGATGTGGTACAAGAAAGATTCTGCTGCTGCAAGTTTTTCTGTGTCTCCTTCATATTCAAGTATGTTGGATTGCTCTTCTTCTGTTGGAGCTATTCTAGACAGCTTTTCAATGGTATCTGCATTAAGGCCTTGACCATCAACAAGTGCATCGATGATTTCTTTTCGCGAAACTGCAAGAGATTTCAAAACTATAGCAGTGTTTTGTGATTTTCTAGGGTCAAGAATAAAAGCATTTGTTGATGCATCCCTGCTTGGACTTGTTGATTCTTTTCCTTTTGGAGTGTTACTCTTTGAATTGGCTGCAACATACCCGAATAGAGCTTCCATAAGATCATCATCAACCCTGAAAATTTAGAAAAAAACTTCATAAATATTGAAACCGATGATCAAAATAATTTTAGAAAATCTAGTATATTTGAATTACCTGAAAGAACCGCGGTCGATTTTGTCCCACACCATAGAATGATCAAGATTAGTATTCACCTTATCCCAATGCAATGGTTTCAATTTTACTTCACTTGAAGAACTTCCTTGCTCACTTTTGGTAGACCTTGTTTCAATAGGGGTAGGCGGTGGTTTCGATGATGACTTCAATTTCAATCCACTTGTCTTCGGTGGTGGCGGTGGTGGTGGGGAAGGACTCTTTCTATTTGGAATTGGTGGAGGAGGTGGTGGCGGCGGTGCTGAGATTTTTCTATCAGGTACTGGTGGTGGAGGAGGAGGTGGCGGCGGTTTTTGACTCTTTCTATCATCAGATATTACTGGTGGTGCATGATTTGCCATACTTGGAATTGATGAAAAAGAAGTAGAGGGTGGTTTTGGTGATGAAGGAAGAAGGTTTAGAGAAAATGGTTGAGTAGTAGGAACAATAGGAGGAGGAGCAGGAGGTGTAATTTTCATAATTGTATATGACTCTTCTTGTGGAAATATATTCATGTGTGAGGTCGAAGATTGTCCTCTAAGCAAATGCATTTCTTGAATAGACTTTGATTTTTCCTCTTGGTTTTCTTCATGATCATAACCTTCTTTGTTTCTAGGACTATCCAAAACAACACCTTTTTGCAAACCCTTGTTAATATTTTGATCTTGAAGCTTTCTCCAATAAACAACATCTAAACCATCTTCATCAACAATTAGTCCCTTGATGTTACCTTCAATTTTGTCAAAAACTTTTGCTTGAGGCACAACATTTCTATGTTCTAAACTAGGTCTAGAACTAGAAGCAGTGTTGTTATTGTTTACAATCACATTTCTTCTCTTTGCTCTACAACACTTAAGAACAAAGAAGAAAATTAGAGCAGATAGAATCAATGTTCCTGCTGCAGTTGCAGCTACAGCAGTTACTATCTTACTATTTGATGAAGAATTTGTTGATGATGTTGATGCTACTGGTCCTTGTGATGATGATGGTGATGGTGGTGGTGATTCTTGTGGATTAGGAGGTTGTGTTATTGTGGCTTGTTCTGGAATTTCAATAGGATACAAAGTTTCAATGTTTTGTGGTGAATTTGTTTGGCAATAGAAAGTTGGTATTAGAAAAGTTTGCAAAATAAGAACATGGCTTAGAAGAAGAAACATCATGTTCAAAGACATGAATGAAGAGGAACAAAGATTACAATTACAACGAGGTTTCTAAAATAAGATATGCTTTTGTGTTTTTTTTCATTTTGATGATCATTGCAAGTTTTGTTTTCTTCTTTGTCTTGTGCTATTGGTTTTGGTAGTTGACATTTTCCATAAAGCACAAATAGAAGCAGTTATTGTTCTATTGGTTGTTGCAATGACCAACATGACCCTGGTCTTTTGATATATTGAAATGTATAGTTTAGGGGTAAGTTAGTAATTTGATGCCAATATTTGGTCTAGAGTTGAAAATTTAGAAGTGGACATGCAAATGCAAAATGGTTGAAAGTGACGCTACTGTTGCTATGTCAAACATGTTTAGGTAAAGGTTTGAAGTGGTACTATCATATCATTCAAAGGTCTTCTTAAATGCTATAAAAGTTATCCAAATTTTGACTTAGCTTTGATTTATAAAATAATATTATAAAATATTTGCCACCCTTATTAAAAAATAAGAAGAATGAGAACCAATTCCATTAAGGTTTTTGATGACTTAGCATTAATGGTCTTGTTAGGGCCAACCCTATGATTCAATTGAATAGTGGCTATTTGGTGTGAAGAGAGTGGTACACCTAATTAATTAGGGAGTGAATCACCATTTGGTTTTGGAGATTGTAAGAGGTAAAGTAATTTGATCTCCATTTGCAAAATACAAATGAAAGTCTTAAACAAAGTTCTAGAAACATGCTTCAAGTGGACATGTGACTTGTCCCAATTTAGCATTTCAAACATTGTTAGACAACGGAGGGAATGAATCGGCCAACTTTAAATAGTAAAAATTAATTTGTATCTCATAGATTTTAAGGACCAAAATAGAAATTCACTTTTAGTAACTTTTTTTGTTCGGATTATTCACCCTTAATAAGTTGTTGGTAACATTGACTTACCCTTACTTTGAAAGACGATTTTAATATGCAAATTTCGGAGCTTATTCCATTGCTCAAATGATCAAGAACTTTCCATCATTGTGTCTGAAAATTGGCTTAACATGAATACTCATAAGTTGGCTTAAGATGCATACAAAATAGGGTCTTTTTCTCTTTTATTCGATTTTGAATCAGAATTTCCAACTCTTTATCTCTTAACTCAAATTAGTTGAACTATCTAATCCTCCTAACTTTATTCCATACTTAATTTTTTTTTTTTTTGCAATCCCTACTGTCTCGGTGGTTACTTAAAACCATATACTTTTATACATTATACATCTATAAAGGAGATTCTTTCAAAAAAAATCTCTAAAGGACATTATTCACACGCTGCTAAATTTAATAAGTGATAGATCCATGATGCTTCTACTATTGTTGAATAAGAAGATTCCTTGTGGTGCTTCTCGCAATTCCTAAACTGACAATAAAGGTTGAGATGAATGTCAAATATTCAACATCGACTCTCAAGAGTGCAGGGAAGCATATTCATGTGCAATACACTCTTCCCAAATGGAAATTATGGATTATGTAAGTGAGTGTAGATCAACTAGCGCAATCAGCGCGAGACAACCCTCAATTTTGTGTTTTTACTCGGGTCGTTTGGTTGGTGAGCTAAGTAACATTAAAGGAGTTTCAAAGAAGAGGTCTTATATTTGATCGTCGAAAATTCATATAACTATTAACATTTGCCTATAAAAAAACCATAAATTTTGTATACAAAAGATGAGATGATGAATCTGGTGATTAAAACGGTGAGCATATAAGAAAATTTGGTGATTAACATGCCCGCTAAATGGTTGATGATCATTGGTAATATATGTATTTTACAATTCAAGATATTAAAGTCCGATGTGTAAAAATCTTGAAAAAGTATTTAGCTACGATTAACGTAATTAATTTTCCCCCATTTTAAACCGCGTGGTAAAAATCCTTAAAAAAATATTGCTGGATGCATAAAATAAATTGGAATATTTTTGAGTTTTTAATAGTGTGCAACTTACTTTTGTCAAAAAAAAAAACAAAAAATAAATGCGCAACTTACTACAAAATCAACCCTACATCATTTACGTCTTTAGACGACGAGTGTCTATTCTTTATAAACTCTCTGTAAATTGTATTTATTCTTAACTTGTAACTTAAATTTTATTTTGCAATGTCTCTAGTGATATCTTTACTATGCGATATTTCGTAGGCAAAACTCATTCAGAATTTAATTTAATTTAAAATAAATTAATATAAAAATATAGCATGTGATTGAATTATTGAATGATGGATATGTATACTCATCCAATTTTAATAGTATCACTATGTTTGATAAAATAAATAAATTCATGGGAATTAAAATGATGAATAATTAACTTTGAGATGAGACCTAAAAGTTTGAAGAAAGCTACAACAACAAATTTGGATTACGCCTAACTACTCGCCGCTGTCAGAAAATGGGTTTGGTGATTCAACACTTCAGCATGATTTCTTGTTCAACTGTTTTACTAGTGTAATTTCAAGTTCAATTTCAATGATTTGTAGTATCAATTATCAAATGCTGGATCTCGGGTTCATCCTAGGTCTCCACACTTTCCTTCCTTTCTCGTATACGTTTATATGAATATACATTGGTCAATAATAAATAATAAATTTAAAATATTTCACGTAAAATAAAATTTCTCAAGTCATGAAAACTTTTATTTTGAAAAAGAAATCAAAACATCTGCACACAAGATGCACAAAGAGTAGATAAAGAAAAATACAATGAGTTTTTACAAGACCAAAACCACCATCCCTAAACCACTCAAGTCATAGAATGATATATGCAAACACGTCAAAATAAGAATAACATTATGCCCCTATTAATTTCCTTCAAAAAAATTATGCCCCTATTAAAAAAAGATAAAATTTGTACTAAAAAAAAGAAGTAATATTATAAAAATATAAAATAAGTGAAGAGAATAAGCATCCAAAATGAATAGTTGTAACGTTGATGGTCTTGACATTGTATCAACTATGAAGAGAATATAGTTGTTTGTATTAAGGGGCGGATCCAGACTTTAGGTATACGTGGAACTAAATTTTTAAATAAATAATAATGCAAACTAAATATATTTTTTCAATCGACAGATATTATTCTCGTCGAGATTGTGTAAGAAACATAAAAACTTACAGATCAAATATACAGTATTGTGCTAACATACCTCATTGTTCGCACTTATTTGTAACATAATTCTTAAGTTGAGTGCGTAACGCTACTTTCGACACATCTATAAAATCATTTGGATAAAACTCAACCATCCTCAATAATTTGTTCACATCAAAAGTTGCAAATGACTTTGCGGGACTAAGGAGGAAGGGAAAAAGAGAGTTATTTGCTTTCTTTTATGTTTTATCAATTATAACCAAAAAAAACAAAAGGAAAAAACATGTGGAGCTTTAGCTCCACAGATCTCCTAAGTGGATCTGCCCCTGTTTGTGTTATTATTTTTCTTTAAAGAAAACTATTTCATCTGAATAATTCCCCAAAATCCTTCCTTGTTTTCTTCCTTTTTTCCCTGCTTAAGTTAATGTCAATCAATAATCCAAAAAATAATAGAAACCCATTTTTCGAATTTAATTCCCAAACCATTCAAAATAGATCCTCACAAGCTTACCTTACCTTAAGCTAATGTCATGTCAAGCAGGCTTCTATTTCTTCTTTCAGCCAAACCATTGTGTTGTGGAGTATATGAAGTATATGGAGCAGTTACTTCATGTACAATACCATTGTTTTCACAAAATTTCTCAAACACCTTTGAAGTATACTCACCACCACCATCAGTTCTTAAAACCTTAATAGATTTTCCACTTTGTTTTTCTACTAAGATTTTAAACTTCTGAAACATATCAAATGCTTCAATCTTGGCCTTGATCAGATATAACCATGTTTTCCTGCTAAACTCATCAACAAAACTGATGAAGTATTTGTTGCCTCCAAATGAAGGAACCTCTAAAGGACCACACACATTTGAATACACAACATTCAACAACTCCTTTGATCTATGTGTTGTACTATCAAGCAAGTATCGCAAACTGTACTAGGTATCTCAATTTTAGGTACACCAAGAATCATATCTTTATCAACTAGTTGATTAAGACCTCCAAAATTAAGATGGCCAAACCTATAATGTCATAACCAGCTATCTTCACTTTTTACTATAGCAGATAAACAGTTCAATTCCACAACATTCATGTTAGTCTAAAATGTTATATTCTTTGCAAGGGGAGTTTTCAAGACTAACCTTTGATGTTCATCAAATAATTTCAAGACATTGCCTTTCATAGTAACTGAATAACCTTTCTGAATTAGTTGACCAACACTAAGTAGATTGCACTACATTCCAGGGACATGGAGAACATCCTTAATAACTAATATTTTTCCATTCTTTCCTTCAATAACAATCTTCCCCATTCCTTGTGCAGTCAAGATTCTATGATCAACAAGTTTCACCTTTGTGTTCCTTCCAGGGTCAACTTCCCTCAACCATTCTTTGTTTCCAGCCATGTGATTAGAACAACCAGTATCTAAGAACCAACTTTCTGAATTGCAGCTCTCATTACTAGTTGTTGTAACCATCATGAATAATGACTCAGAATCTGAATCATCTTGTGCAGTCTTAGTTTGTTCCTCATCATTCTTGGCTTGCTTTCCCTTACCAGACCAACATTCAGATGCAATCTTGGTGCATCTGCAATCCTGGCTTGTTGTTCCACATAATCTTCTCAACAATTTGTTGATCAGTCATAGCTTCTCCACAAGCCTTCATCTGATTCACAATGCTGATGAGTTTGGAGATGTACTCAGCAATCTTCTGGTCATCCTCCATATGCATCAATTCAAACTTCCTTCTCAGTGATTGAAGCTTAATCAACTTCACCTTATCATCACCTTCATGATACTTTGAAAGAATATCCCATGCTTCCTTTCAACTAGTTGATTTTGAGATTCTTTCAAAATTTCCTTCATCAAGACTCTGTTGAATCAAGAACAAAGCCTTGCAATCTTTCTTCTTCAGATCTTTGTGCGTGTTTCTTTGCACTTATGTGGCATTCACAACTAAATCACCAACACCATTATGCACAATCTCCAACAAATCTTGTGCTCCAAACAGATTCTTCATCACTGCACTCCATCTTTCCCAATTACGTGCTTCAAGAATTGGAAGATGAGTGTTGAAACTGCTGCTACCATTCATGGTGCTTCCTTCAGCGTTTCTACCTTGAATTTGCGTGATTGAAGGTCTCAATTATCCCTTAGAACGAAACCAAAGGCTCCTGATGCTAATTTGTTAGTGCAACAATGCTTACTTGTTCAACAAGTAAGACTTAGGGTTTATGAGTTTGTTGGTTTTTTAGAGAATTGAAAAATGAAAGTTAATTGAGAATGGAAGAAAAAGTGAAAGAACAAATGTACAAAGAGGTAGTTTATATACTAGAACTAGTTAGGTTGCTTAAAGCACAAGCTATGTAACAAGCCCTAACCATATAAACTAGTTTCTAACAAACTTGTAACTAATTCATAACAAACAAAACAAACTAAATGCGATTAATCACTAAGTTTAATTGTATCTCCGAGTAAACTTGAATTAGAAAACAAACTAACAGGATTGTGCTTGAATAAACCAAATTGATACTTATGAGAATTCAAAGTCAATCGTACAATTAAAGGGTCTTACTATCGTGAACCACATTCTTTTTGAATAAAAAAGAGAACTACTATAGTTTATTTTATTATATATTAGTTTATGTTTATTTTGCATGCATTCACTTTAATACGATCTCAAAGAAATCACACATATACTCAAACATAAACCACAATCAAAATCATTCAGCAACAAAGACATAAAATCAGACTAATTAACACAAGATGCATGGGTAGAAAGGTTCTCAAGGAATTTTAGTACACTACAAAGACAGAAACTAATTTTTGTCTCTTAATGCTGTACCATGTACATACATAGGACCTGACAAGGAGATGGAATGATATGAATTTAGATTTGAGTTGGGTTTGCAGTTAATATTACTGTGCTTCATTTCTTATACCCAATTTTGTATATCAAATTTAGTGTCCTTACTGGCTTTTTAACTATAAATCCTTTTAGGTTTCAAAATCAAATTAGCTTCCTCAGAATCGATATACCTAATTAAAACCATCTAATAGAAATTGTAAAAGGCAACACTCTCATTTTTTTCTTGGGTTATTAAAAAGGATTTTAATCATAGAATGATAAGATAAAAAATTGATTTCTTAAATGTTGTCCTCATGGATGCTCTTTCTTCTCATGTGTTCACTGTTTCATTATTTTTCGCCTTTTATTGGGTATAATAATGTAAAACTAAGAAAATTAAAAGGATTTAGGGTTTAACTGAACATGATTTTATTAGAAAGGGATTTTATTCATAGAATGTACAAGCCCTGTCTTATATATCAGGGGACTTTGATGCTAAATTTGTTCCTACTTGGGCTGCCAACTACTTTTCAAGTTTTAATTTGTATGCAACGTTATTGGAGGGGAAAGATAAGATGAATTTTAAAGCTAATATTGAAGAAAACAATTTGAACTTCTGAGCATTCAAAAGTGCGATTCACAATTGGAATCATTCAGCAACAAAGCCAAAGATAATCCAATCCAATTAATTAACCAAGCATGCCAATTACGTTGCCTTCAACAAAAACCCTTTAAAACATAGCATCATCAAGGATCACAATGAATACAGCATTCAAAAGGACCAAGGATAAAGAATATCATAGCCCTCTTCAAAATCATTTCCATCAGCGTCATGAGGACACGGCAGTTGCAAATGATTGATTTGATCAATGCACCTTTTTTCCAAACTTTCACTCAATTTAAGATAAAGACATCGTTCAAGGCGAAGAGATTCAAGAAAAGGGCATTTATCAAGAATGGCAAGTAAACCAACATTAGTGAGGTTGTCTCCATCGATATCAAGATGGCGTAGATTAGTCATCGTATCAGCAATAACTAAGGCCAAATCATCGCAAGGCCAAAAGTCAGGAAGCCCTCCACTAAATTCAAGTTTAAGTGATTTCAAAAGAGGACAAGATCGGCCAAGGACTGCAATCGATACCGCAGTTATCTTGGTTCCTGTAATGTCAAGCTTCTCTAACAGCGGAACCTTCCTCGCGACTTCACTAAATCCTTCATCTGAAATTTCATAGCAATCTGCAAACCGCATGGAACGTAGGTGACTGCCACTGTAAAATTTGAACAAACAAACTATCAAAAAAATGCCGGATAAAAACAATAAAACATTGTACCAAAAAAATATATATATATTAAGGAACAAAATTTTTGGTATTATTAAGAAAACTGAGTACTTATTAGATATGCAATTAAGAATATCATCATTGCCGAATCCCTCAATATCAATATCTTCCAAATGATGGCAACTTCGTTCGATAGCATTGCAGCAAATCTTCACCATTTCCTCTTCATCATAACCATAATGAGAGAACTTCCCAAAAATAAATCTATCAAAGAGTGGAACATAACCGCGAATGTGGATAGATCGCCACATGAGAGGATCCTTGCAAATGTTCCACCACATAGCGCACACTCCGCATGCGCCTGTCAAAATCTCAAATGCGCCAAGCCTCTGAAGGATATTTGCTGTCAAATCTCTAGGAAGATCAAGCCAATTTGGTAGTGTTGTGCTCTCACTTTCAACTTCCATTGTTGAAATATAAGACAATGCTAATTATTTTTTGGGCTACAATGACCTTTTATTTATAGACCTATAGAGTAGTGAAGATGAAGACTAAACGTTTAGAAAGTGAAGTGTAGTTTCCAATAGACTTTGGAAAATGATTAGTCACTCATTAACACTGCCAACAGCGGAACCCAAAATGTTTTGAAAGAGAAACGTCGCCGACAAAACAACTTCTGTTTCCGATAGTAATCAAGAGTAGACTTGTCCTGTTTCCAAAGTAAAATAATGAAAATACAGGCAACCTTTTACTCTGTACTAACGCACCGGTTTCTTGAATATAGGGTTAATTAATTTTTTAGTCCTTGTAAATATTTACGGTTTTGTCTTAGTTCCTACCGAATAAAATCATATTTTTTTGGTTCCTGTGACATTTTCCTAAATTATTTTAGGGACCAAAAATGTTGATGGAAAAATTGTATAGAGACTAAAAATGCTGACGGAAAATATTATAGAGAGTAAAAAGTGTGATTTTATTTTGTAGAGACTAAAAACAAAATTCTGAATATTTATAGGGATTATTTACTTAATTAACCTTATAATATATAACGATGAGTTAAATATATTTTTATTTTTATAAATATATAAACTTTTCGTTTTAGTCGTTCTAATTTTTTTATGGCGACTTATAAAATTTTCAATCATTACTTTCTGTTTTTATTTTTATGTCAATTCATGTGTAACCTTTGTATTTTTGATCAAATTGTGCATAAATATGTAAAATATTATAAAAATTTGTTCAATTAATGGTGGTTAAAATTTCATAATTAATTCATGGTTTGTTAAAAAAATTTATTTTTTTTCAGAGAGATTCTTATAATATTATAAACTTTTATTCAAAAATATAAATTTTACATATAAGTTTGCTTAAAATATGAAAAATGTTTGCATGCATGTATGCTAACACTATACTACGATAGGGTACAGATCAAATTCGAAAACCTCATTTGATTAATCGGGAAGTTTGTTGCTTGCCTAAAGATGAAGGGGGTCTTGGTATTAGGAACCAAAAACAAATGAATGAAGCTTTCCTTATGAAAATGTTGTGGAACATCATCAATAAACCTGATGATCTTTGGTGCAAGACCCTTTATAGTAAGTATGGTAGAAATAAAGATCTTCGAGTTGCTATTACTTCTCAACCTTATAACTCCCCCTTATGGAGAGCGTTAGCAGGTATTTGGGACCAATTCAAAGGACATACGGTTTGGCAGCTGGGAGATGGTCAAAAAATAAACTTTTGGCTTGATAATTGGATGCCCGATGGTCGCTCTCTAATGAATATATCTACTTAGCAAATCATTGATACGACGCTTACTTTGAAGGACGCTTTAACAGAGACAGGCGAATGGGACTCAAATTTTCTCATCACTAATCTTCCCCACATTACTGTCAATAAGCTGGTGGTTATCCCAGCTCCTAAAGAAACAGATGGGCCAGACTCCATTGGTTGGAATGGAACAAATACCCGTCATTTTACTATTCAAAGTGCTTATAACCTGCAACGAGAGAGTTAATGTTCTATTGAAGAGAATTGGAAGAGTTTGTGGAGTTGGAAAAGACCTCACAAAATTCAAACTTTCATGTGGATTGCTGCTCATGAGCGCCTTTTAACGAATTATCGTATAAGTAGATGGGGAAGTGGAATATCCCCTTCGTGTCCAACCTGTGGAAATGGAGATGAAACAATCCTTAATGCTCTGAGAGATTGTGTTCAATCAACCCGAGTATGGCTTAGGTTAGTATCTTCTAATCACACTACTAATTTCTTTTCTTTAAATTGGAGGGATTGGATCTTTGACAATCTCAACAACAAGAAGATGGCACCACACAACATTGAGTGGCAAACTATATTTATGGTAACATGTTGGCACTTGTGGATGTGGAGGAATAAGAGCATTTTTGCAGAGGAGTTCCATCGCCCTTTCAATCCAATTGATGTGATTCTCAAGATGGCTACGGAGATTTATAACTGCAAACAAACATAAATATCTGGATGGCCTCAACACACTGACACTATTTTCATTGGTTGGAAGACACCCCAGGAGGGTTGGGTTAAACTCAACTGTGACGGTGCGCATAAAAGCTCAATTAATCTTTCGGGATGTGGCGGACTTCTCCGTGATAGCAATGGAAATTGTTTGAATAGTTATGCTCGTAAGATAGGATCATGTGATGCGCTACTTGCAGAGATGTGGGGCATGTATATTGGTATGGATATAGCTCGAAGACAGGGGATCACACACCTTCAAGTTGAGAGCGACTCCAAACTTTTGGTCGATATGGTAACTGAGAAATGTAACATCAATGGGAATGTTCCTACCTTGATTCGACGCATTCGGGATCTAAAAAACATGAGTTGGCAAGTTCAAATCAACCATATATGGCGTGAAGGAAACAGATCGGCGGATTGGCTAGCAAATTTTAGTCTATATTTAGACTCTTTTGATTTACATGTTATTGAGACTCCTCCTAGAGACCTTCGATGTCTCCTTTTTTATGACATTTCTGGCGCTTGCATGCCTCAAAATGTTCGTTTAATCGTTTAGTTTTTTTTTCTTGGGCTC
>Ga0099826_10002333_pt1 | contig 12193 bp, 4 predicted proteins | sample Mtrugardesep15_FD_76830 | JGI IMG/M metagenome (GOLD analysis project Ga0099826, IMG submission 76830) | Root nodule microbial communities of legume samples collected from California, USA - M. trunc garden sep15 | ecosystem: Host-associated > Plants > Roots > Nodule | place: USA: California...
AAAAAAAAAAAAACTGCCACCATTATTTAAGTATAAAAAAAATACGCATCGTATCAAAACTAGTCCAAATTCTTTTTCTTGAGTAATCTATTCCAATTACTTAATATCTAATAGATCAATTAATCATAATATATATTTCTTCCATCTTATAATGAGTGATTATTTGTAATAAAAATTTTGTTTCCAATTGAATGATCTTTTCAATGCAATCTTAAATACTTTGTCTGTCTTAAAATGTCTGATCTACTTGAAGGTTTCAAATATGTCAGTCAATACACAATTTTTATCCTTAATAATTATAATTATCTATTAGAAAAAATTATAGAAAAAGTTAATATTTTAAAAATACTCATCGAGACAAATATAACCTCTTATATGCAAACATTTGTCTTTACAAATATTAGTAGGAAAATAGAGTCAATGTATGTTATGTGAATATTGTGTATATGTCAAACAAGACCGGTCATTTTAGGACCGAAGGAGTACTTTTTATGAGTACACTGATACTTTCATTATTCTCAAGTCAATAACTTCCACTTATTATGAAAATTTTAATACTTCAATACTTGATAACAGTAATTTTATGAAAGTATTGTTATTTCTCTTTCATTTGTATATTATGGTAAGGTGTTTATTTTACTTTCAGCTTAACAAATCTCAAATACCATGCAGGTAGTTTTTTTTTTTTGTTGGTAAAATATTATTTAGTATTAAAGTATGTGAATATTGCCCCCACAATATAAAATTTATGGCTCCGCTACTGATCATAAGGATAAAACGCACCACAAAATGACTGAAATGTCCCTCGACAGTTAACTGCCGCCGGTTTCATGTCTTCGGTAGTTAACTGCTGATACGTTGTTATAGCAGCTGATAACAACAAGTTACCCCCCTACTCACTATTTCATCATCACCTTTCTTACCTCTTCAATCTATACCCCAAATCCATTTTTTCTTCCACAATCTTGGTTCAAAATCATTGAAGCATCAATCCTAGGAGGTTCCAACACACTTTTGATGTAAAAAAAAAAAATATATATTGGTTATTTTAGTCCATTTATTTTTGTGTATTTTACTGTCAGTTTTCGCAAAATACTTGACATACACGTATCAGCACTTAAGTGCCGAAGTATGGGAGCATCGATAGTTAACTGCCGACATTTTTTTTTTTTTGTATTTTACTGTCAGTTTTAGCAAAATGTCTGACATGCACGTATCGACACTTAAGTGACGAAGTATGGGAGCATCGGCAGTTAACTGTCGATGGAATTCGATAGTTAACTACCGAAGTGTTGGCTCAAAAAATGCATGATACTGCCTATTTTTTTGTTTTTTTTGTTTTTTTGTTTTTTAATTTTTTTTCTTTTGGTTCATTATGCAATTGATGTTTATGCATTAGTTTGTTGTTTATTCGTAGTTATGTGTTATTTATTTATAGTTATAGTTGAGAATACGGATGATGATTCGGGTGAGACAAAACCAATTTTTGTCTAGAATTCCAGAGATGTCAAACCACTTAAGGTTGAGCCAAACCAAATATTGATGGAGCTTCTGTCCATGTTGAAGCTTCATTATATGTTGACTCTGGTGTCGTCCCACTTGATGCCAACGAAGTTGACATAACTTTTTTTTTTCCCACTTAATGGGGTACCACCGGCTAAGCAAAAATACCCCCCATCATGTGTCTTGGCTTAATTCCCAATCATTTTGTTCTTGTTTTTTTGAAAGATGGTTATCCATTACGTACCTCCATCATCTACGGAGTGAAACAATCACAAGAGTGACGAGGCATTGATTTGGGAATTTGAGTATTCGGATCAACATGCTAAGTTCCGAGATCTCATGAAGATTGAAAAGGGAGAGGAACCGCCCCCATCAAAAAAAGGAGTTAAACCAAGTCAAACCTATTTTGTGTGACACTCCTGAAAAAGCAAAGCAAGAATTTGAAGTTATTGGGGAAGATGAAGAAGATTCAATTTCACTTGATGCGATATGACTGATTTTTTATCGGTGTTAATACTTTTTTTTGGTCGATATTACACCGACATATTTTTTGGGGTAGATATTGTAACGCCGATTTTTTGTGGCCAATATATAACTAACATTATATTATTTATATAAATATATGAAAAGATATGACTTTTATGTGGTGGAACTAGTGCAATATTGTTGTATTCGTTATTAATGTTTACGCAATTGATATATATGTCTAAGTTTCCGTCAATTTATTGGTTATTACATTTTGTTTAATTTCATTCTAATGTATGATTTTTCATAAAGCTTTTGTGAAGTTAAACATGTCTGAGGTTGCATAAATTGAAGGTCGTGCTCAATACTCTTCTTTTAAAAAACAGTTAAGGTTATGATAACTTCGACCGACACTATTGATGATTTGAAGGCACAACTTAACAGATATTTTGAGAATCTTGGTGAAAATCAATATACACGTCACATATTTGCTCAGATGCCTTACATAGACCTGGGAGAAGATAAAGATGAAGACATGTGGAAAACGGCGGGCTATGTGTCTTGGCTTATTCGTGACGATAGCAACGTAGGATTTATGTTTAGGAATATGGTTGAAGATAATATATTATATCTTTGTGTTCATTCCATCTGCATGTGCGTAGAATGTCAATAGAGATTTTATGTAATGTGTTATTTAATTTCAAACACTCTTTAATGTTTTGATGAATTTCAAACATTCATGTAAATTTAATGAAATGTCGGATTGATTTAATTTTGGTAAATTGTAAAAGAGTATGTATTTTTCTTGTTTATGACTGATTATAAATGGTGTATGAGTTGTATTGCCTCTGAAATTGATGTGGTTGAATTACAGGTAATAATAGGCCGAAAAATGGCTTAAAATCCATTATGCAGAACTGATGTCTACATAATTGAATGCATCGGCAGTTAACTGCCAATGGATCTGGCGACACTTAACTACCGAGAATTCTAACGCCAGCAGCAATTAACTGTCGAAGGGCATTTCAGTCTTTTACTGGTGTTTTTTTAGCCATCTTCTAAGTGTGAACAACAATTTTCTAGATTATATAGGAAAACCTAAATAGACTAGACTAACTTAAAAATATAAAGACCCGATAATTTAAACTCAATAGTTTATTATCGAACAATGGACCCTCGTGTTTGCTTTTGGTCACGCTTTGTACACCGATTTTAAGAAAATTGTTGTTCACACATTTGATATGGTTGAAAAACACATGTAAAAGAAGAAAATACTTCTCGGCAGTTAACTGCCGAGGAAGTAAATCGGCTGCAGTTAACTGCCGAGGAAAACTTCGGCAGTTAACTACCGAGAAACTTAAAACTTGAAATTAAATAAGGAAATACACATATGTTTTCCCTTAATTAAATTTAATTCTTTACTAAGGAAATATTTGTGATTATTTGTAATTAATTTCATTGATATCTATCATTATTTATAGGTTTGACTAACCTATTATTACTTTATAATATTTCAGATATTATTCATCTCTTTTTCAAATAATTATATGAAAATTATAAATGGTACTCAAATTTGTCGACGAAAATAAACGAATTAACTGAGGGAGGAAGCTGAATATTTTTATCTTATAAACATTTTCAACTTCTAGCAGCATAAATTCAATCATCTTTTTACCAATCTTGTCGCTAGCTCACACATTTTCTTCAATTAATTTTTCAAAATATATGTTTATATAACACAATGAAATTGATTTATGGAATCTTTTCTTCATAGTATTGCCAACTCCACCGTTAGTTTACTGCCATGAGGCAAGAGCACTATTAAGAATATTAAGAATATATATTGGTCAAGATTAAGAATTTTTTTTTATTAGGGTGTTCTATTTTTATTTGTTTATATTAATCTACATTTTTAGTCCGAAAATATAAGGGAAAGCCTACCGTTTTGCATTTCGTAAAAATTTGTCGCAGTTTGTTTCGCAAATTATATTTTCGTCGACAAATTTATCATACTATTCATAATTTTCTATATAATTATTTGAAAAATGGATAAATAACATATGAAATATTATAAAGTAATAATAAGTTAGTCAAACCTATAAATAATGATAAACATCAATGAAATCAATTATAAATAATTATAAATATTTCCTTATTAAAGAATTAAATTTAATTAAGGGAAAACTTAGGAGTATTTTTTTATTTAATTTCAAGTTTAAAGTTCTTCGATAGTTAACTGCCGAAGTTTTACTCGACAGTTAACTGCAGAAGTTTCCTCGGCAGTTAAATACAGCCGGTTTACACTGGTTTACTTCTTCGGCAGTTAACTGCCGAGAAGTATTTTCGTCTTTTACATATGTTTTTCAGTCCTATCAAATATCAAATATGTGAACAGCAATTTTCCAATTTTAAATGCTTGTGTATGCTAGATGCAATTAATTTTTCTCGACTATTTCTATTGATTTCCATCGATGTATATTTGCCATCAAAACTACTTTTTCATGCACCAACACTTTTAACATGGTCATCTCTCAGTGCTGTTCTTTTTCTTAGAAGAAGTCAAAACTTTTTTCTTTGATGAATCCATAGAACAAACGATGATCTATATTCTATATTAGAACAACTGTACCAGTCAACTTGCAATTTCAATGATCTTTAGGTATTAGACCATGGTTATCAAATTGACGTTCAAATATTATGAGTAATTGAATCAAAAAAACTAATTTTTGAATCGTGAATCTAATTTTATAGTATTAATAAGGAAAAAGCTTGATGGTACGATGGTTGAACGACGAAAAGCAACGAATCTATAATAGTCATAGGATCATATACAATAACCAACAAATCCATAGTAACCATAGGATAAGTTATGAAATGCACATTATGATAATGAACTATCTTTTTCTCCTTGATTCAAATTTTTTTATTTTTTTTCCCTCCTTTCTTTCATCCTTGATTGAGAATTTTATTTAATTTTGTTACTTGTTGTAAAACAGGAAGATGAAAACGAACTTTGTGAAGCCTTGGTTATGCAAAAAAACGTATATATTATATAGCCAGAATAAACCTACAAATCCTTCCTTAATCCTCATAATGCAAAAACTTTATTTTTTTGAGGAAATGCAAAAACTTTATTCTATTCTCACTTGAATATACACTTCTACAACCTTTTCCAGCTAAAGTTACTGGCTATACTATGCATTCTGGGTCTTCACTACTATTGCACTTCTTGGTCTTGAAATCAACCTCTTTGTCACCTTCTTTACCCCACAACAACAAATATAGACCCATGATGACAATAAAACCACCTATGATGCTGAAAATTTAATGAGAAGAAAATTTCAGAAATATTATTATGTTGAAAAATAGTGTTATTTTTCTAAGAAAAACGTGTCCACTAACTACGTATTCATAGTTGTAATATTTAGAAGAGTTTAACTTTGATACATTGTCGGTGTAAACAAGTTTACCTGCCCAAATAAAGTTTTTCACCAAAGACGAAGTATGCTAGAATTGTCACAAATATGGTACAAAGAGGGTTAAACATTGTGACAAAAACTGGTCCTTTTTTCTCGGTGCACCATAGTTGAATGTATATCAACAAACCACCAGCAACAATTCCCTATCATTGATAATGATTGATATATAACGTTAGAACTTTATGATTCGGTAGTACTTTTTTACAAAGACATTGTACCTTTTATGAGATGAATTATTCATTATACTAACCCCATATATTATGGACCACAAGTCAATGTTGAGTCCTATAATCCATGCTGAAGGATTATTACGTTCTACTATTACTGTGAAAATAGCTGATTGTGCTGCTCCCATAAAGCACATCCATGTAGTGAGTGATAACTGAGCAGGGTATCTTTTTAAAGTAGATGCCTGAATATCCAATTTCAATTTATTAGAGGAGTAATGTTATATCTCTAGAAAAATAACATCAAGAATCTTTTAAGAATAAAGAACAGTCAATCACAATGTATTATTTGCCACAGTTTAAGGAGGTGTGACTGAAAAATAGAAATAACATTTTCCTTTATTAGAGTTGTCAAAATTTATTTAAACCTTGGATTGTGTATTTGTAATATCACACATAATTCTTGAAATATACAACGAAGAAAAAAAAATTGTGTATTTGTTTGGAAATACGCATTCGAACCACACAAAATTGTGTTATTTTTTGGGTGTGTACTTTCATAACATATAAAATGTTGGCATAACACTTATAAGGGAGAATGCTAACAAATATTTTAGAATATCGTTTAGAAACAACAAGAACAAATGAAAAAACTTTTAATGAAAAATGCATAATATGATACATATATAATGCAAGTGTTGAAGTTTTAATGAAGATTTGCTGCAATTTTATGAATCTATAATAAGTTTCTTTAAAATACTTATGATCATTTGCAAGCTAAAAACTAGTTATGTATTAAGGTGAGTACCTGCATAATGTACCATATAGACATTGTGACACAGCATGCAACTGTAAGAAGTGAACCCATTAACCCACTTTCGTTGATTGAAGCACTTTTTGGTTGAATATGGATTAGAGGACCCCATAAATTTCTCATAATACGTCCCTTGTATAATGTCATGGTCATAACACCAGCTAAGGATATCAAGGTCCCAAGTACTTTTGCGATGCCACGTGGATTTTTAATATCAATAACCTCAAACCTGCATTTAAATCAACTCTCTTATAGATACATTATAAATTACTAATACTCAGAAACATTTTTAGTCTCTATAATTATCTCAATTTTTTTTAGTGTTTGTATCCACTTTTCAGCCCATACAAATTACAAAATTAATTAACAGTATGTTTTTAGTATATAAAGAGGAACTAAGTGCAATAATGGACTAAAAATAAAGAATGTACATTTTAGGGACCAAAATCATATTAAACCAGAAACAAAAAATAAATAATATTTAAGTCAAACCAGTGTATAAAGAATTTCAAACCTGAGTGCCACTGCAATAATGAAGGTAAGGGAAGCTATGGTATTGAACATGGAAGCAAGAAAGGTTGGAGAAGTATACTTTAAGCTTGCAAAATACAAATTGAGTGCCATGGTTATCCTGCCATATTTTTAAATTATACAAATTAATTTATTTTTTTAAGAAAAATTATACAAATTATGTTTCCATATACTTGCATATAATGTAATAACATTAATTTTTTTTATTTATTCTTACCCCAACAATGAAAGCACAGAAATTTCCATAAAAAGAGCAAAAGTCAGCTTTGGTCTTACTTTTCTGCAAGAAAAGAAAAAAACAAGTGCAATTGTCATAAGATAATTGATGAATGTGATATCATCTATGATCATACCAAATTCAATTGTTTATTTGAAACAAATAAATTAATTGAAATGACTCAAGATTTAAATGCTAATTTTACCATTTAAATGCAACCAAAGATGAATAAGATTGCACAAACATAGATGCACAATCATTAAAGCCTCCATGAATCAAATCATGCAAATGGAGACTACCTCGGTTATTACTCTTAATAAATCACTTCAAATTCAAAATTAACTAAAGTAATTATACAAAATCAAATGCAAACAATTTTGTTGGTGAGCTAAGAGACGCTGAAAGAGGTTTTAGAAGGAGTTTCAAAGTTCAAACACAAACTAAGAATTCGGACGCGTTTGAAGAGAATTAACTATGCATGTACCTCTCAAGAAAGTACGCAAAAGGGAGCATCACAACACCGGCGAAAATATGTCGATATGTAACATAAACAAAAGGACTCATTCCATGATTGAAGGAAGCTTCAGAGATAAAATATAAGAAGGTGTAGCCAACTTGGGCTAAGACCATGATCAGGTGTGGCTTGAACTTATTGAATCCAAGCAGATGAGAAAATATTTTTTGCTCCATAAGTTTAGAGATGTGAATGTGATGATGTTTCTTTTCTGAACTTATTTAGAAGCATAACTCATGCACATTATATTTATAGCTTACATGATGGGCTTATTTAATTGAATGTGATTCCTAAATGCATTATTTATGGTATCCTGTTCTTTATTAAATTCCTAATATAAGATTTATTAATATTCCTGAGTAGGACTATGTAAAACAACAGTGCTGTTAGAATCCAAGACATTAGATATATTGTGAATTATCATTGTCAAAAAATTACTGGTTGAGTGTTACATGACCAAAATTATAAGTGCATGTAATTGTTAGAAAATAAAAAAGGATCGCTCAATTTTAATTAGAATGAGTTCTCTCTACTTGCTTGAAAACGATTTTTAACTTTATCTTAGGGGATGTATGGTTAGCTTAGTGATTAGGGTGGATGAGTTAATTGAAAAGAGTAATTAGGGGATCATTAGTAAAATCATCACTCTCAGCATAATACTAATAATAATTGACAAAAGTATGTTATTGTTACATATTAAATTTATTACTATCATGCAATTTTTTAACTCTCTAGAATATACATATATATGTTAATATCTTTTTAACTCTCAATTTATTTACTCAATTCTATGTGTGTGAGTAATATTACAAGACACTTGTAAACGGGAGGTTTTCCCACCCAGCGAGTCCAGGCCATGCCCGGACTGAACCTATATTTTCTTTGCATTACTATAAGAAATTTGACTTATATAGTGACAGCCGAAATCCGTCACTATAAGTTAATTTCCGTAGCTAAATCTGTCTGTGATTGTCAAATGACTGTCATTGTATGTTTTTCCACTTTTACTTACGGAAAAACCGTAGCTAATTTTAAGGATACCATTTTAAAAACATTTAAGGACCTTTATCTACGGTTGCAGTTGTTACTAAAACTTATCTTTGTTTTATTTGCTTCTAATTTTATTTAATACATTATTGGCATGTTATGTTTCATCTCTCTTATTTTAAATTGTGCTTATATTGACAAAATGATGATTGTCTTTTATTTTGATTTATGCCAAATGTGAATTTATGGTTAAAAATTTTCCCAAACTCTAAAAAAAAATTAGTTCCGCTACTGCTTCTAATTCAGTTTATCAAAAACAAAAGACACATGTAAATCATGAACCAATATGACCAGTCCCACTCTTATAACAGGACCTTTTTTTATTCTTTTTCAGGACCTGTCCAACTTTGATATGTAATTTTTTTTTTATAAAAACAGTTTTGTTGATCATGATGTAACTAGGATAAGATGTGGAAAGCCACCTCAAACAAGTGTTTTATTACAAACTTTAATATGTCTGGCATTGATTGGCTATCTAAAAAAAGATTATAAATGAAATTCTTGGTCACATTTCTTTACTCTTTTTGGCAAATCTTTGTTTTCCGAAAGCATTTATCGCCAAATTGAACAATTGTGTGTCGTTTTCTTTAGAAAGATATTATGAGTTCTGCCAAAGGAATCATTTCAGTCAGGTTAAATATGTTTTTGATCCCTATAAAATTACGATATTTTAAGTTTAGTCCTTACTTAATTTTAATAGTTTTTTTAATTCTTACAAAAAATTTATGCACTCAATATTAGTCCTTATTCAATCCAAATTTGTTTAATTTATACTTAAACATTTAAGTTTTTCAACAATTTTTTAAAGACGTGTTAAGAACGTTATTAAAAGTTCTTCCGAAAAAAATATCGTAAAAATTTGATTTCTACGTCCATATTTTTGTTACTTATATCTTAAACTTTGTCGTTTTAAAAAATTCATATTTAATTTATTTCACGTTAAAAAATTCTAGATTTTAGTAAATGAACCTTTTATAGTGTTCTAAACTTATATAAAAAGAATCGTTAAAAAATTTAAGAGTTTAAGGATAATTAAACAAAATTTGGTTTGGCAAGGACTAAAATTATAAGTAATTTTTTTTGTAGGGATTAAAAAAACTATTAAAATTAAGTAAGAATTAAACTTAGAAGGTCGCAATTTTATAAGGACCAAAAACATATTTAACCCAAAATGCTAATAGCAATTTCATTTAGGGTTAAATATGTTTGTGGTCTCTATAAATATGTCAATTTTTCGTTTTAGTCCCTCTAAAAATGTTCTTCAACTTTTAGTTCCTAAAAAAAAATTCATTTTCACTTTTGATCCCTCTTTTAAAGTAAACTCATATGTAGAATTCATATTTTTGAATAAAATTTTGTAGAAAAATTCATAATATTATAAGAATCTCTCCCAAAAAAAATTATAATTTTTTAACAAAACACAAATTTAATTTAAATTTTTATATTTTTTACGGTTAAAAATTCATATTTAATTTATGTTTTGGTAAAAAAAAATCTAATTTTTTTGAGGAATTTTTTTTTTATAATACAAAAGTTAACTTAAAAATAGGGACCAAAAATAATGATTGAAAATTTTATAGTGTCTAAAAGTTGAAGGAAATTTTTAGAGAGATTAAAACGAAAAGTTTGTATATTTATAGGGACCAAAAACATATTCAACCCTTTCTTTTATAATGATATGTCGATCATACATGTTGAAAATCCCCAATATTTTTATAATTTGATTCAATTGGTACATTTAATACAACCATGTTTGAATTGGATGCCTAGCATTATAAGAAAATAAAGAATATATATACTAAAATTAAAAAGGTGGTACATATAGAAGAACAAAAAAAATTGGATTGAATCAGGTCTATAATTACTTGCTTCATTGAAAGAAAATGTTGAAATCGTTAGACAAGACATTGAAGACATGGTGATCGAAGTTCAAACTCCGACTTTTTTTTTTATCTGTGTAAGTTTTCAATGACTATTATATAATATCAATATTATACGAATTGAATATGATACAAACATTATAAGATGGACCAAAAGAGAAATACATAGACCGATTGCTTTCTTTGCCAAGTCACCAACGTTGCCATCTCATTTTCAGAATGTCTTGCTCTACCAATCCCTAGGTTTGTCCCTTTGGTAGGAACAGAAATTCATAAGCATGTGAAAGGAACTATATAAAAATCTTTATTAAATAAAAAATATATTTATTTTATTATTTATTTTCCCAAGTTGTGCATATAAATTCATTTTTCATTTGGATGCATAACCCACGACCATGAAGTAATTTTGTACAACTCATGTGATATAAAAACTTTGGAGCTCACGACTTGGATTTGCATTAAAAACTCTTCTTTATTTGGATTTGCCAATCACGTTTACAGGCCATGCTCTATGATTGGCAATTGAATTCATGTGATGTAAGCCATCACAAATTCAATTCAAAGCTTGGCATAAAAAAAAAAAAAAAATCAATTCAAATTCCAACTATGATTTGACATTTAGTTGGTGGAGCCAGTTCTTTGGTTTTATGTCTCATAAATCATCAACACCCATTTTGGCCTCTAATTTATTTGGAATAAGGTTCCAACTATGATTACGTATATTGATAACTTATATCTATATAGAGGAAACAATTTATTTGTTGATAAGGTTTATAGAGTTATTGGTGAGATTCCCACTAGGTTTATGCTTATTAGTCAAAAAGGGTATCATTTGGTGATTTTGAATTTTTGTGATAATGATGATTTTGTCTCCATATCTTTTTTAATCAATCATTTTCTCTCAACAAAATAATTTAGTTTGATTGTTTATCTATCATTCTCTTTCATCAAAATACACTAAACCTAAAGTCATTAAAATCTTCAAAACTAAAAATCATCCAAATATTTTCAGTCCAACCTCCTTTGATAGATACAATTTAATATGTGGTGGAATTATAAGAGACAGTGATGGAGAGTGTACATGAGTAGTGCCTATATTGTGGAGCTATGGGTATTTCTAGTATGTCTCAAATATGCTAGGCATCTTAATTTTAGAGTAGTGGAGTTACCCGTTCGTTAGCAAGTGGTGGTAAAATCTCTAACCTATAATGGGAATGGTAGGTCCCTTGTTTTGAGAAAACTAGTCGCTCATATATTTATGAAACTAACTAATCAATATTTGGATGCAATTAGTTGCTTGATGATTTTTAAAAGTGTTTAACTACGATCTTTAAAAAAAAAATTGTTTAACTACGAGTCTTGTCTGTCTCAGTTTAATTGGTTGTTGGATTGCTTATGTATTGGGGATTACCAATTTAGCATTTAATTTTCCACCTTAAAAACAATTAATTTTCGAAATCAGCCTCTAAATTAATCTATAAAATTATTTTGGCACCGATATAAGATCCATCGTAGAATGCCGTAAAAACACCTGTTGTTAATGTGATTGAACAATTTTCTTTCATTTTTGGTCTCT
>Ga0099826_10002335_pt1 | contig 12192 bp, 9 predicted proteins | sample Mtrugardesep15_FD_76830 | JGI IMG/M metagenome (GOLD analysis project Ga0099826, IMG submission 76830) | Root nodule microbial communities of legume samples collected from California, USA - M. trunc garden sep15 | ecosystem: Host-associated > Plants > Roots > Nodule | place: USA: California...
AATGATAATAAAAAAATTATAAAGAAAAAAGATAAAAAGAATACAAAATTATATTGTTGCACATGTCAATTTTATTTATTACTTTTATAGTTAAACATAAAAAATTAATGCAGTTCATGGTTTCAAACAAATTATTTAGGGTAGCCGAGTTTGCATGAAAATTAGGGTATTCTGTTTGTAAACGTATTAAATAAGTGTATAACAACTTGTCATAAAAAAAAAATCTACAGAAACAATAGGTTAAGTTGCTGTAGACCTAATAAAATTAATAAATAATAAGGATAATGATTAAAATATCTATTAAATTTTTGCTTTGAAAAATATTCACGGTTATTAGAAAGAGAAATGAAAAACATATATGATGCAAATTTAGAGCTAAAATTTTAGGATAGAGTTGTTGCAAACCTAATAAGGGATTAATGGAGGGAAAAAATTAGGTTAAGACTTAACAAAATTAATAAATAAGAATTAGGATCGACTCTAAACGGATTGGATAACTTAGTTAAAACAAAACATAATCGCATGTGATTTTTATTTTGAATAATATATCTTTTTGCCTCAAAATCGACTCTTAATGGATCAAGTTGTCTATTTTGACAATATATTTTATTTTCTTTTTGATTGTTTAGCATAGTGACTCACACACTTAAGAAGTAGGGTATTTTAGATTCAAACTTAGACGAATGCATATTGACTTCCTTGTGACCAAAAGTACTTGCTGCCTTAATTCCTTTTCTCTTCATTGAATTCGATTGGTGGTAGTGGTGATAACTTGATTTTATTCTCATCTTTCACAAAAGTGATGTGTTGGTATAGTCGTTATATAAGGCATGACGATAATATTATCAAGGCCTTCCAAGAATAAGGTGGCAAGCATCCATAGGAATAATATTACACCATGTCTTATCTTTGTACCTTTTGCTAATGGAAAATGATACAAGGCAACATTGAGATACTTTCACCTCATTATCCTTGTTGAGTCATTATAGCTTGTATGGATGTAGCTGTTCCTTCGTCATACAATGACTCGTCCTTCTCCTCTTTTCAAACATTTCATGGAATGCCATTAGGAACATATTCTTCACCATATATTGGTTCTCCCATCTTCCTTCTTCAAACGCTTCACGAATATATTTGTTTCTTTTTAAAACACATTGTGTATATTTCCCTTAATGATGATGATGGATTTACAATTCAGACAAATAATTTTATGTTTCCATACCGCTGACACATGAAACATTTACGAGTCTTGGTATTTGTCAATTTGATTGTGTTATATTGGGATTTGAATGAGGAAACATGTTTATTGATTGGTGTTTTGTGAGAGCTCATATGGAGTGTGTTGGTAGAAAGAGGTTGGTATGAATATTTTCAGAAAATTGTATCTCAACCTTAATTTTCAAATCAACAACATCATCCAAGGACGAATATTCTCATAGTTGTACTAGATAATAAATTTTAGTATCAATCCTCCAAGATATCAAGCAATTTTTCGCTTTTCCTTTTCTTGAATATTTCATTTCAACGTCAACATCTCAAATTCTTTAGTATATTCTTCTATTGACAAAGTCTTGAGGAGGTAAGAACTTACTGGTTAGTTTCTAACACATCTTGATCTTTATTTTCCCTTCAAACTAAAGTTTCCTTTTATGGTTTTCCAAACAAATTGAACTATGTTTCTTTAAATTGACAGCAATATTAATCTTTACCTTTTTCTCCCCTGATATCTCATTGTACTATAATATGCATTCAATGGTTTGATGTCAATCCATAAGCTCATCTGGTTGTATTTTTCCTTTGAAATCTGGAATGTCTACCTTGATATAATGCATTTTAAATATTTGTCCATGTGAACAATTGCTTCTAGTTGATGAAGAGTCACTAATTGAGTCACCATCCTCGAATTTCCTTTATTGTTTTCCAAAAGGGATCGTTGGTCATTGTTTATCTCTTGTAGTTGTTGAATTTGCCCTCTCATTTCTTCCATCTCTATTTGATTCCAACTTCTTTCATTTTGTCTTCTAAGTTGCATTTTGACAATGGTGGTTTAAGCGACTTCTCGACGAAGACCATGGTGGTGTGTGGTGAGTTTGTTCGTGACGAAGACTTTCTTAACTTCCCAAACATAATAACGATGTTTGTTTTAAGAACAAAATGGGCGGAAAGTGAAGTTTCACGAAGACAACTTCTTACTCACCGAGAACTCACTTTCCGTTTATTTCATTACTCAAACTCAACTTCAGGATATCGTAACCTTTTATTGCTTGAATGCTTGAATCCCAAAAACAGTTGGAAAGATGGTGAAAGAGATAAACTCTCCAATTGGCTCAAAGAAACCTTCTATTGGTTGAATGCTTGAATAGCCAAAACATTTAGTGAAAATCCCTATTACGAACATCTAGAGATAATCTAGTTCATGTAGCTAAAAATTTAGACACGTGAATGTGCTCCTAGTTATTACTCCATCTATTTCTTTTAAGTGTTGTTTAAGTATAAATTCCGTGTGTTCTATTTGATTGTCGTTTTGACCGTCTTACTCATTTTCAATAAAACTAATATATGTTGTTCATTTGGAAAATTCAGGTTTGTTTTTTTCTTTTTAAAACAAATTTTGTTTTTTGTCATGGGCAAATATAAACTTCCATGAAACCAAATTTTGTTGCCTATAATATCGGTTTCATGAAGAGTTTCATTTTTATAAATAAGATCGTTAACATTATTAAAATTTCAAGTGTAAAATAAAAGATTACTTCTTATAAATAAAAATAAAAGACCCTATGAATGTTAAAAAAGAAGAAAGAGTAGAAGACTCATTAATTTTGTTATGGGAGAGAGATAGAGTGTGTGCAAAAACATAAGAATAATTAGTTGTGAGAGTGAGAGTAACTATAACAATTTTTTGTTACGAGAAAAAATAACACATTAAATTTATTGAAAAGAGAAAGTGTGTGAGAAAAATAAAAATTAGGATTAATTGGTGGATTAAATTGAATGGATCTTGACCAAAAAAAATTGAAGGTATAATAAGAAAAAAAGCTCCAAAAATCCAATTTCTTAATTTAATGTTACTAAAAAAAAGTTGTTGAGTCATGCACCATTAATCAATTTTTTGAAACTGATCCCCTAATACACACTTGTCTGGTGAAACATGTATATACCATGGTGATTGATAAAACATGTATATAATATGGTGATTGTTCGAAATATCAAATATGCATTTCTTGAAGAGGTCTCTATAAATTATTTCATGCAAGAATGAACTGATGCAACACAAAGCTAAGGTTATCACAAAAAGTATTAGTTGGCTTTTCTTTCGAAAAAAAAATGGCTTATCTTAGGGTAGCTCATTTGGTTATCTTCTTGCTTGCTACATTTTGTATGTATTTTAACCTTATTTCTCACCAATACATACGATTCATATCTATTTATATTTCAGAACTCATAAAAAATTAATCACAATCAACTCTCAATTATTACTTACATATTTTTTTTTTGATTCCTTCTTTAATTCTCTCACATAATTTAATGAAAATGAAATTAATATGACATATGAAATCCTTTTTTATTCCCTCTTTCTCTAAAATTTATCACTAATTTGGTTGTTTCTATAGTATGTGTTTTGTTCCATCTCTAATTGTCTTTGTCATTTACAGCAATATTTTCGGTGATGAAGGCAGCAGAAGATTGTTCGGGTATTTGTTCGCCGTTTGAGATGCCACCATGTCCCTCAAGCAGCTGTCGTTGCATTCCTGTTGTACTTGTTGGAGGAAACTGCGTAGATCCATCATCTCCAACTATTACAAAGATGGTTGAGGAAAATTCTAACTTATGTCAATCTCATGCTGATTGCACAAGGAAAGGAAGTGGTAGCTTTTGTGCTCGTTATCCTAATCCTGATATCGAGTATGGATGGTGTTTTACCTCAAGCAGTAAAGCACAAGAAGTATTCTTCAAGATTTCCTCTAACCCTCGATTCATAAAAGGGTTAAATATGAAGCCTGGTACCTGCCAGAGCTTATTTTACTAATGTGGAGAAAAAAGCATGCATGGATGACATGATGTATCTCATATCTTGAATAAATTAATAAACTTCATTTCGAAATAATCTGTTGTATTTCTTAGATATCCAACAAGATTATAATAAATGTTCCATAGGTCTTCGTAGTTACTAATGATGCATAAGAATGGATATGGTATCCGGTACAAGTAAGAAATACGACAAATTTTAAAAATTGAATGACTATATTAATAAAAAATATATTTGAGTGAATTACTACATTTTTTAAACAAAAGCAAAATTAATCATCTCATTCGAAATAAATTGATACAAAGTAGTTGGTACGTCATGAAAAATATAAAGGATAGAAATTAGTTGGTACATCATGAAAATTGTGGAGACTATAATATAAAGATGCTCTAACAATATTATCAACAATTTAGTTGTTTGCCTCCAAACATACGATACTACGTACATTTGTTGTTGTAAAAACATATTTGAGAAAAAAACTCATTTATAATAAAATAAAAAAGTATAATACTATTAGTAATTCAACCACTTTGACTATTTTGTTCATCACAAAAATGCAAAGCTTTAACCAATTATTTTGCATAGTTTCAAAAAATGAAAGTACATAAATGACACAAACGTAGTTAAGATTGTACATTTTTACGGTTAATGAAGCAGTGAAATTGGTTAATAGCACAACTTTTATATTATAAAAATTATCCTCTAATAATATTATTTTAAAAAAACATTTTAGAAAAATTTACAAAAAAAAAGTATTGTTCACTGTACAAATACGTTGAATAGTATCCAAGTTGTATCTACAATTTTTGTTGCAATAGCATTTTTGTTTCATAAAAAGTAAGAGAGATAATTGAAATAGAATTGTTCTAATTGTGAACATAGATTTGTTGGATAATAAGATATCTCATAGTGAGGATAGATTGATGGAAATAATTTCTTTGTCAATGGAGGTTTTTGTCGGAATCAATCGAAGTTGTGTTGTTTGTTGGGAGACGTACAAGAAAAAAACACTTCAACGTTCAATTCAGTTCGTATTTGAGAAAGGTGAGAGATGATTCATGAGAATCGGGTCTTTGTCCTGTCTAACACAACAATAAAAGAAAAAAGAAATATTTTATGCTTTTTCTTCCCCTACCTGAATTTTTTCTGTATCCAGCACATTGAATTACCCAGTATAAATATTTCACAATTTTAGGAATACTTATGCTTTGGAGGTAGTTACTTTGCATGTAATGTGAACCTGATATCATGCTTCTAGATTGACTTTAAAATGATATAATGTTCTCGTAAATAATAAATAATATGATTACAAACATCTGGAGATAATCTAGTTCATGTAGCTAGAAAATCTAGACACGTGAAGGTGCTCCTAGTTATTGCTCCATCTATTTGATTGTCGTTTTTACATATTAAAAGTACAATTTGTTAATTAAGTCCTTTTATTGTCTTATTCATTTTCAATAAAACTAATAAATGATGTACATTTGAAAAATTAAAGTTTGTTTTCTTTTTCTTCTTAAAACAAATTTTGTTTTTTTGTCGTGTGCAAATATAAACTTCCATGAAACAAAATTCAGTTATCTATAATATCGGTTTCATGAAGAGTTTAATTTATAAATAAGATCATTAACATTATTAAAATTGACATAATTACACTTTTAATCCCCTAATTTTTACAAAGTTGTGATTTTGGCCCCTTAAGAAAAAAACTACAAAACGACCCACTAAGTTTTGCATCTATAGCAGTTTTGGCCCTCCAAGGCAAAAAAATAAAAATAAAAAAATAACACGTGGCACCTCACTTAGGGTGCCACGTCAGCGTAGACCGAGTCAAAATTGGCATTGGGGACCAAAACTGCCACAGATGCAAAACTTAGGGGACAGTTTTGTAGTTTTGTTCTTCTTAGGGGACCAAAATCGCAACTTTATAAAAGTTAGGGGGTTAAAACTGCAATTAAACCTTAAAAATTTTAAGTACAAAATAAAAGACTAATTCTTACCAACAAATAAAAATAAAAGACCCTATGAATGTTAAAAAAGAAGAAATAGTAAAATACTCATTAGTTTTGTTATGTCAGAGAGATAGAGTATTTGAAAAAAAAAAAAAAAGAATTTAGTTGAGAGAGGGAGAGTATTGAAAAGAGAAAATGTATGAGGAGAATAACAATTTATTGTTGGATTAAATTGAAGGTATCCTGACAAAAAAAAATGAAGGTATAAAAAGAAAAAAAATCTCCAAAAATCCAATTTCTTAATTTGATGTTATTATTCTAAAACGACGCTTAACAAAACGGAGGATGCATATATTTATTTAGTGGTATATCTAAAAAGTTATATAATATTTTTATTTCTTGAAAGCTCCGTATCATTCTTCATCATTCTTTATCCTATAGGATTTACTAACATTCAATTATTTATAAATCAGGGTAAATTATTAGCTTTAGAACATTTTTTTGTTGAACCAAATCAAATTTATTGTATAGCATTAATAATCAAGGGGTACAAAGTATGAGGTACCTCATAAAAAGTGTGGGGGTTAGGGTGGGATAAGACGACTTTAACAATACTATGAATTACTCTATTTGCTTCCCTCCTAACAAACGACACTACATAGTCGGGATTACCACTTAATAAGCTCTTAATTTCAGTTACTCGATCACCAAATTCAATCAGAGGGACATTGTGAACTTCAAGAGCATCCACGAGAATCTTGTTATCCATTTCAAATGTTATGTAGTGCATGTGGTTGGGTATTTCCATTTTTAGAGAGTGGAGAAGACCAAGAGATTCAACTTCCAAGACAAATATAGATAAGTGAAAGTATTCATATTTACCCATTAATAGTGCTCCTGATGAGTCTCTAAAACACAATCCATAAGCCATCATTGTGTTACTATTGAAGATGACAACATCGACATTACATTTGATGTTTCCTAACGGCGGTTTAGTCCAAATTGGGTGTTGGTCTTGGAGCGGGCGCCAAATGCTTAGCTCTTTGCATGCAACTCCATTCGTGTAGCACATCATGAGCTCATGTAACAATGGAGGGTGGTGTAGTGTTTGTAGCTTCCCAAAGCTTCACATTACGACTCTTCCACAGGCTACAGAGAGTCATTGCAGCTAAAATTCTGTCTTGTTCCTTCAACCTGGTGCATAACTCAAACATCATAGCCGAGAAATTACTTGCCCTAGTGAGGAACTCGCGAATAATATTGCCAATTCCTAGTCGGTCCCAACACTCAATGGCTTTGGAGCAAACCAAGAAGATGTGCATACGAGATTCTGCCAAGAGACACATGATTCGGTGCACGGAAAGCCACAAGTAGAAAGGTTGACCCTTGTTGGCAAGCATTGATGCGCTGATCACCATAGAAAAGCACGGACTCGAGGTGGAACTTTGAGATTCAAAAGGAGCTTTCGATGAGAACTATTCAGAGGCTCAAAAGCATTGATGAGATTAATGTAAATTCTGTATGCATATTTAACCGTATAGGAACCATCAATTTTCTTCCTCCATACACGGGAGTCATCTGCAGGCTGAGAGTATAAATGTGTGGCAAGGCTGGCGTTAGCATCTGTGTGAGTGAAAATCGATTACACAATAGTATGGTCCCATGATAGGGATCCCAGATTCATCAAATGATTAACCGTTAGAGCCTCATAAGAGGGTGGAAGGGTAGTTGACGGTTTGAAGGATGGGAGGTTGCGCACCCAAGGCATGTTCCACACATATATTTTGGTACCATCACCAATCTTCCATCTATGACCCGGTGTAAGCAAGTGTTGGGTACTCTAAAGGCTTCTCCAAGTATAGCTTGGATTATAACATATATTACTAAAATCTAAAAAAATTATATTACTTTTTTTTTGAAGAATCTAAATAATTATATTAGATTTATCCGGTGAGTATTTTAACCCAGTTGATAGGGATATTGCATATTATATGCAGGGGCTGATGTTCGAACCTTAGACACCCCACTATTCCACATTTAAAATGTGTGAGCCACAAAGCTACTTGATAGAAAAAAAGTCACTTTAATTTTAATACGTCTAAACAAATTTTTCTCAAAATATACCCTTATAATTTGGAAAATAATAATAATTGAGTCCCTCATCAATTTTTTAAAACTGATCCACTAATACACACTTGTCTGGTGAAACATGTATATACTACGGTGATTGATAAAACATGTATATAGTATGGTGATTGTTCGAAGTATCAAATATATGCATATATCTTGAAGAGGTCTCTATAGATTATTTCATGCAAGAATGAACTGATGCAACCCAAAGCTAAGTTATCACAAAAAGTATTATTAGTTGGTTTTTCTTTCGATAAAAAAATGGCTTATCTTAGGCTAGCTCATTTGGTTGTCTTCTTGCTTGCCACATTTTGTATGTATTTTAACCTTATTTCTCACCAATACATACGGTTCATATCTATTTATATCTCAGAACTTATGGAAAATTAATCACAATCAACTCTCAATTATCACTTACATATGAAATCCTTCTTTAATTCTCACAAAATTTAATGAAATCTTTAATTAATATGAAATCCTTCCATATTAAATATGACATATGAAATCCTTTTTTAATCCCTCTTTCTCTAAAATTTATCACTAATTTATTGTTTTTAGTAATAGTATGTGTTTTGTTCCCGTCTCTAATTGTCTTTGTCATTTACAGCAATATTTCCGATGATGAAGGGAGCTGAAGATTGTCCGGGTGAAGATTGTTCGGGTATTTGTTCGCCGTTTGAGATGCCACCATGTCCTTCAAGCAGCTGCCGTTGCATTCCTGTTGTACTAGTTGGAGGAAACTGCGTAGATCCGTCATCACCAACTATTACAAAGATGGTTGAGGAAAATTCTAACTTATGTCAATCTCATTCTGATTGCACAAGGAAAGGAAGTGGTAGCTTTTGTGCTCGTTATCCTAATCCTGATATCGAATATGGATGGTGTTTTTCCTCAAGCAGTAGAGCACAAGAAGTATTCTTCAAGATTTCCTCTAACACTCAATTTATAAAAGACTTAAAGATGAGGCCTGGTACCTGCCGGAGCTCATTTTATTAATTTTACAAAGAAAAAAAAAAGCATACATTGAAGACATGCATGATACATCTCATAGCTTGAATAAATTAATAATCTTTCATTTCTAAAGAATCTGTTGTATTTCTTAGATATATATCCAACAAGATTACAACAAATGTTCCATGGATCTTTGTAGTTACAAATGATAATAACGGATGTGGTATCTGGCACGAGTAAGAAAAACGATAAATTTTAAAAATTGAAATTACGACTATATTAATAAAAAATATCAAAAAATATTTTTGAGTGAATTACTACATTTTTTTAACAAAAGCAAAATTAATCATCTCATTCGAAATCAATTGATACAAAGTAATTGGTACATCATAAAAAATGTGAAAACTAAGTCAAATAAAGATGCTCTAACAATATTATCAACAACCTTGTTTGTTTGCCTCCAAACATATCATACTACGTACATTTGTAGTTGTAAAAACATAATTAGGAAACAACCATTTATAATAAAAAAAAAATAGTATAACACTATTAGTAATTTAACCACTTTGACTATTTCCTTCATTACAAGAATGATAAGCTTTAACCAATTATTTTGCATAGTTTCAAAAAAGGAAAGTACATAAATGACACAAACGTAGTTAACATTGTACATTTTGACGGTTATGGAATAGTGAAATTGGTTAATGACACAACTTTTGTATTATAAAAATTATCCCCTAAAATAATAATATTTAAAAAAAAACATTTTAAAAAAATTGACAAAATTGTATTGTTCACCGTACAAATACAATGAAAGTATCTAATGTGTCGTATTTGTGTCTATAATTTTTGTTGAAATAGCATTTTTGTTTCATAAAATGTAAGAGAGATAATTCAAATAGAATTGTTCTAAATGTGAACATAGATTTGTTGGATAATAAGATATCTCTTAGTGAGGATAGATCGATGGAAGGAATTGCCTTGTCAATGGAGGTTTTTGTCGGAATCAATAGAAGTTGAGTTGTTCGATGGGAGATGTAGTAGAAAATAACACTCCAACGCTCAATTCAGTTTATGTTTAAGAAGGGTGAGAGATCTAAAATGATTCACGAGAATTAGGTCTTGACCCTGTCTAGAACAACAATAAAAGAAATAAAATATCTTATGCTTTTTTTTCACTACTTGTAGTTTCCTGTATCTGCCACATTGAATACCCAATACAAAGATGTCATTTCTCATTTAATATGTGATAGAGAAGCAAATTGTTTGTTCCCGTGAGTTTACTTCAGTTAGTAGGGAAATTACATAATATATACAGGGGCTGGGGTTCGATCCTCGGACACCCCAATTCTCCACATTTAATATGTGTGAGATCCAATCATTAGACTACTTAAAAAGAAAAAAAAAGGAAGCTACTTGTTTTACAAATGAACTTCTCTTTGTCCACAAGTAATGTAACATCCTGGATTTTTAATCTAAGACATTATGTGTATTTCTTTCTTTTACAAAAATAAGACTATTTTTTTTTGAAAGACACGTTAATAATAAATTTAGAATGTCATACAATCAAATTTTTTTTTTTTTAAAAGAAGTACTAATTTAACTTGGAGGAAAATTTATTCAATGCAAAACATAATAATGAAACTAGTTGAAAGTTTTCCTAGTGGAAGATAACTCATCTCCACACTCCTAAACTTACTACATAATTCAAAACAACAAATAAAGTACCATAAATTCTTTACTTTAAAAGAAATGGTTAAATATGTTTTTGATCTCTATAAAGTTCGGACCTTTTAAGTTTAGTCCTTACTTAATTTTAATAGTTTTTTTAGTTCTTAAAAAAAAAAAATTCTGCACTCAGGATTAGTCCCTCCTCAATTCAAATTTGTTTAATTTATGTTTAAACTCTTGAGTTTTTAAACAATTTTTTGCAGACGTGTTAAGAACATTACTAAAAGTTCCTCTGCAAAAAATAGTCGCAAAATTTGATTTCCAAGTCCAGATTTTGTTAATTTTATCTTTAACTTTTGCCGTTTTAAAAAATTCATATTTAATTCGTTTTATGTTAAAAAAAATTAAATTTTGGTAAATGAACCTTTCATAGTGTTCTAAACTTGTCTTAAAAAAATCGTTCAATAATTTAAGAGATTAAGAATAATTAAACAAATTTTGTTGTAACAGGGACTAAAATTGGAAGTAAGTATTTTTTTGTAAGGACTAAAAAACCTATTAAAATTAAGTAAGGACTAAACTTAGAAGTTCCCAATTTTATAGGGACCAAAAACATATTTAACCCTAAAAGAAATGACAAAAACCCATAAAAGTTTTTCCCCCGTTCGCGGACAAGCATCAACCATCGAAATCTTGTGCATCTTCTTGTGTACCTAAAATGTTGGTGCAAGGGGTCATTATTTCTAAACCACAAAATACAATCATATAGACATAAAAACTTCATTTTATCTTTTATGTGGAAATGTTTTGCTATCCTGTTTATTCTGTGTTTTTATGTCTATATATTGTATTTTGTGGTTTAGGAATAATGACCCCTTGCACCAACATTTTAGGTACACAAGAAAATGCACAAGATTTCGATGGTTGATGCCTGTCCGCGAACGGGGAAAAACTTATATGGGTCATATTCATTCCCCCTTAAAAAAAATACCACATTAATTCTCAAAATAATCTTGGGCATAACAAATTAATTTTTTCTTTCAAATACTTCACGTTCCTTTTAAATTTTTGTTTTAATGTTTATGAACACGTACTAATAAATCAATATAGATGTTATTTTTAATTAAAAAATTATTCCTTAAAAAAATTAAATACTTCAATTTCAAATACATTAAATATACATTTTTTCTTAAAAACTTACCATAAGTCCTTAAAGAGTGTCTCGGGGACACTCATTTGCATTTTTCTGGTCTTGCTAACGGGTGTTGAGAAAAAAAGTGGTGATGGGGTGAAGCGACTTCGCTCTCAAGTTTGTTTAAAAACTATATTTTTCTAGTTTAGTTTGCTAGTGAATTGAATTTGTTTTGTTTGTTAAAAAACATTTATACCATTTTGAGATTATGTTGATTTAATTAAACTTATTTTATTTCGAGGTTATTGTTGAATAACTAATTTATTTTC
>Ga0099826_10002337_pt1 | contig 12191 bp, 8 predicted proteins | sample Mtrugardesep15_FD_76830 | JGI IMG/M metagenome (GOLD analysis project Ga0099826, IMG submission 76830) | Root nodule microbial communities of legume samples collected from California, USA - M. trunc garden sep15 | ecosystem: Host-associated > Plants > Roots > Nodule | place: USA: California...
AATGTCAAGAAGACAGGAACCATTGCTGCAAACAAGTGCTTAAGTGTATGACCACTGACAATATGATGAGTCCATTTGTAGACGACATCATCAGTGGCCTCTAACACCTTAGCCAGAAGATAAAATCCTGCAAAGAATTTAATGAAAATCTAAGAACAGTTGGTGTTTATAATTAATTTCGCTGAAACAATACCGTAATACAAATACAAACCTGCAGCCCAGAGCCAATAAGTTGAATGAGTGTACATTGGAGGCAACAAAATAGCCATGAGTGGAATTGCAATGCATGGTACAAATTGAATCAAAGCATATGGACGGAGGTCGTCAAAGAACCTAGGTAAATGGAAGACAAGAGTGGTTATTTAATGAGTTCAAATTCAGTTGAATGATTGAGTACTTACATTTAGGCTATGCTTGGGAGTTGAGTTTTGGAGGGAAATAGAGGGGAAAATTTATTTTCCAGTTCTAAATTAAAGAACTTAATAAATTATTTCTAAAATCAATTAAAAGGATGATTAAAATATTATATGACCTTCTATCATGACATTCCTTCAATTTTTTTAAATCTCGAATATATGTCAATATATAGACTTAACCCTCCAAAACCCTCCAAAACACAACTCTCAAACATGCCCTTAACCTCAAATTGGTACCACATAAATGAATGACAAATAACATTGATGTGCCGTCATCGCTGGGATCGGCTACTCAATAAGGAACGCACTACTCAATCACTTCGCCCTTTCAGGCCTCGTGCTTGGGGGGCTATGTACCGCCATAAGAAATAAACCCTACGGACTAGGGGGACCCACCACATGCCTACCATGAGGGTGTGGTCCCCACAAAGCATAATGTCTAGGGTCCAGGAGCCACAACAAGCCACATGGGGCCGCTAGCGAATTCTTGCGCCTCGAGACCGAAGTCCCTGCCCACTTTGACCAACTCTCCCCTCTCCACTTTCACGTGGCCGATAACTCAGGAGGGAGAAGAGGCGAGAAACGGGCTAAGCTGGCAAGGGACTTAGAGGGAATCAGTTCCGCTTTTCTCTAGGTCTAGGCTTCTGTAAATATTGGAGTCAGGCTCTTCATAAAGGTTATCATGTTTACAGACTACCTACATCACTGCCCCTGGTAAAGCACATCGCAGCTAGGGTGAAGCTATTGTACTAGGAACAAGTACAATAAAAAAGGACTAGTCTAACTTCTGACATTCTGATTCTCTGAAGTTTGAACTATGTTGTGACTCTTCGCAATAAATCATGTAATAGATGGAAAATAAATTTGCAGAATTCACAATGAGTTTTATGCTTTATCCATATATAGAACAAAAGTTTTCGTTTATCATTGTAAAAGAAGGGAATATGTCAAACAAGAGTGGGAAAAAAAATCATAAACGGGTTCCTCAACAATGACTGAACTCCAATAACAGTACGAGATAAATGAAATATTGCTGACAAAGCAAATATAAAAAAAGCAGTGAGCTTACCTCCAATACACAATACTTATTACACCAGCCAAAACAAGAGGTATAATTGAGATCATTCCTTTCCTTTCATCAATTCGCTCAATGATGAATATCGCAATGATTGACGTAAAAGCAACGGTCATCTGAAATGATAAAAGCAAATTAGGAATTAAAATTGACAAAAAAAAAAAAGGAAAGGGGTGTTTACTTAGCAGTGAGAAATTGCTCCCATTAACCTATGTAAGCTCAACCCTTCATATTGAAGGTATGTCCAGTGTCCGACACATTGATGTCAGACAACAACACGACACAACATATGATTACATTCAATTCAATCACTTTCATTTTCTAAAATTATGACAGGGTTTTACGTGTCAATTTTGTGTGCGGTGTCTATGTTAATGCTTCATATCTTATAACTTCCACTACAGAAGGAATTCAACTCACAGGTAACCTATCCCACACAAGACTAGCATCGTCTGGCTTGAGATGATAGTATGAAGATCCAATTCCAACAGCAGCAACACCAACATAGAAGCATGTCCAACCCCACAATTCCCCTTGCAAGCTATTGAAATGAAAAATTATCAATAATAACAAGAACAAAACAACATAACATTAGTAGAGATTAATTTTCATGCACTAGCTGGCTGTGTAAAACTTTTTTACACCGCATCCAATCAACTCACACCACATAGATGTTTGTAAAGATATTTTAAAACTAACCTAAAAAAGTGACATCAATTGGATATTTCTATATAAAAAAAAATAAAAAAACACACTGTCGGTGTATACAGATTAAGTCAAGTCGAGTAGAATACCTGAGCTTAAAATAATTTCCATGATGACAAAGAACAAGTCCAATGAAACCAATAATGAGGAAAGGGAAATTGGAGATGACGTTAAGTGCATTGGGAATACCTATAAATTGAATTAATTAATTAATTAAAGTAAATTAATAAAAAATATACTAAGAAAGTGGAAATTAGGGATAGTTACCAAAGAAGGTGCGTTGATCAGCGAAATTATGGTAATCTTGGGACTGAGGAATAGCTGGGGTTACAATCATCAGTACTATGAAACAAATAAGTGCTACTGCCCACGCGTAAACGATGCGTTTTCTCATTTTTGGGTTTTCTTTTGATTAACTAAACTCAGAGACGATGATAATTGAAGCGATGAAGGAAGAAGAAGATCACAGGGGAAAGCCGTGTATGTTGCGGTGCGGTACCGTGGCGGTTTGGATAATTTAGTTCTAATCAAATTTTAAACATTAAATTTAATCTAACTCGGTATAAAAGAAGGATTAATTTGTTCTTGTATAAAAAATATAAATGTTAGTAGAAATTATTGACTTAGTGCAATTGGTAAGGTATATAAATTCAACATTTCACTTTTTAACCACGTCACCAAAATCATAATTCATAAAAATTACTAGTATGAAACATCAAAATAAGTCTTCACTCTTAAATAATTAAAAGTAAATTATATTTTTATTGTGTTTAAATTACACTACTATATATCTTTTATGATTTATTCAAAAACTGCTGTATATACCTTTTTAGTTTCCTCCGCTCTTATGCAACGTGTATTGAAAAAAAAAAAATCACATTTTTCTCTTCTAAAAAACAACTTAAATTACATTATCATCTTTTTTTAGCTAACGTCTCCACTTATGGTTCCTACTCTAATAATATAAACCCTTCGATTATTATTTTAAGCAAAACTTTGCATTTTAGATTCATTCAATTAATTATGTATATGGTCTTTATTATAGATGACATATATCATTTAATGAATGAATCTAAATTGCAAAATTTTGCTTATAATAGTGACCGGAATGTGTATGTTTTTTATTTCAAATAGTTCAGTGACAAAAATCAAGATTTAAATGCATGTTCTTTTTCTTTCTATTTTTGGTTCACAATACATTTTTTCGATAAAATTTTGATTCACATTATCAATCAATGTGCAACACAAAAAAATATTATCAATCAACGCTTTCGTCTCTCTTTTCCTTCCAGACAAAAAATTGTGTTACACCTTCACCTCCTTCCATTCCTCCAAAATCCAAAAATACAATTGCCACCATGCAGCTCTACGTCTGGACTCTAGTGTGTCTATGACTTTCCTTCGTCGTGACATTACCACCCTAAAACCCCTTATGGGGTTGTAAAAGCAATCATTGTTGATTTCGCCATTGCGATCTTCTTGGTGAGATTTCAGTCATAGATACCTCCACAACCATCGTTTTAAGTTGGTTCGGGTTTTCACTTCCATCAAAACAACCCTCGATCTTTTCTTTGTTTAAGATATATGGTTTGCTGGCTCTTGTGCCCAGGTAGAGTTCATGAGTTTCTTTCCTTCATTGTTTCGATACGAGGGTTGTATGTTCTTTATGAGTTCAATAGTGTTGTCTTTTAGTCGCTCAGGTTTGATTGTGTTGCTCTAAAACCCCTTGTATGGTTGCGTGAACAGTTTTTGCAACAAAAAAAAACTAACGAAGATGACTAACTTGAATGACGGAAGCGGAGATAAGCGACTAAATTGAGACGTTTTATGGTTATAAGACACTTTGAAATAAAAAATTAAGTCAAGGGACCAAATGTTCAATTAAGTCTTTAAAAATCACGAGTCTTGCCCGAACAATCACTTTAGAAAACAAATATCATGAAAATACTCAACTTTTATTTTGCACTCCCTGTCGATGGTCTTTGCCTCTTTCATTTGGGTTGTTAACAATAATAGAGCCACAAACAACCATCATGCCCCAACCAATAGTTGTTTGAATACAATGATGTTAAGATTTTTAATCACTTGAAAAGACCACGCTAAAATCCACGTAAAGCTACAAAAATTCATTGAAATTTATCAGACCGACTTACTTAAGTAAATAAAAATAACATTTTTTTTTATTGTTATTATTATTATTATTATTATTATACTTTAGATTAAATTATAAATTTGTTAATATTTTCAGTAATTTTACTTTTCGTCTACATTAATATTTCCCATAAGTTATTTAGTTATATTTTCTAAAACGTGACATTAAAATCAAAATAGAGTTCACAAATCTTAACTCAATTGATAAAAATATCGAAATTGTTAAGTCGAACACCGTTATTAGAGTTCGAACTTCGACTCCTCCTTTTATGTGCATAATTTTTCGATAAATATTGTCATTTTGTCCATAAAAAACAGGGATGACAATTGGACCCAGGCCTAATGGGTTCCCGCACAAAATACCCACCATGGGTAGGATAAAACCCCGCTTTTATGAGTTTGGGCACGGGTCCAAGTAATACCCACAAATTTAAATGGGTATGGGCACGGATAAGGGTACTATACTTGTCAGACCCGCAACCCCGCATATACATATTTATCTAATATCATAAATAATTTATTTATTTCTGGTGTATAATTAATTAAATTATTTAGCTATTTAAGCCTAAATTTAAACTTAAACCAAAAAATAGCTTAATACAATAACAACTCCATCATGCCCGTGTGCAATTTTTTAGGGATATTTTGAATGTTTTCTATTTGACTAAATACTACGATTCGTACTATTTTATTAGTTAATTTTAAAAAATCCGGACCGTAGTTTTATTTCATTTGTGATATTTTTATTCTTTTTTCATAGTTAAAGTGCGGGTAATGGGTGCGGGTACGGGCACTTAGGTACCCATAGGGTATGGGGAAGATGACTAAAGTTGTTGTCCACGAGGGTGCAGATACAGGTACGGGTATTTTTTACAAACGCGGGTATGAGGAAGAGACTATAATACCCTACTCATTGGGTACCTATTGCCATCCCTAAAAAATATCAAAATAAAAAAATCAAGTACATTATCCGTTCGAATAAAAAAAAGCATACCAACAAATCATACTCAACTTTCAAAAATGTCAAACAAAAATAAAAGAAACTTATGCTAAAGTGTAAGTCAAGCTTTAACTTGGAACTATTTTGATCAAACCAAAGTTGGCGTTTGCAAAGCCTCGGTATTTCCGCCTATTTTCATCATTAAAATAAAATATCTACGATGCAAACATCAATTTTTGAAGATCATACATTTACACAACACTTATTTATAATTTTGTAATAATATTAACTAATAAACACTTAATTTCTTCAATCCACTATCTCACATAAATTTCTTAAACAAAATTCCATTGATCATCCATAAATAACTATATATCATTACATTTCATTTTTCTAATCTTAAAGAGGTGTGAGACGTGAATCAAATACGTGCTTACGCTCTACCTACTGAACACTCAATATTTTTCCAAAGATTATGGTACCTAATATGCATCAAATTTTTTGGACTTAGATACACCATTGTGGACAGTGTTGCTAGTTTAGTAGTGTACACTTCTTTTGTTGGTATGTAGGTCTAGTAGTGTACACGTTTTTTGTTGGTAAGTGATAGTAGTGTACTAAGTGGTACGTACGTACACATTGCAAAGAAGAAGAAAAAAAAAGAACAGAATTGAGCATCACCCACATGCCACACAGACGGCACGAGCGAGCGTGAATTAGTATCGGTAACACAAAGTTTACCAGAACCAAAACCCTGTTTTGCGGCACCCATATATAAACCTTACTCAACTAAAGTCCATAGTGTGCAATCAAAGCAAAACCCTCAAAAACACAAACGCAGAAGCAGAAAGAGGCTTATCGATGGCGCAGTCTTTGGAGCTTCTGCTAATACAATTCTTGATGCCTGACAACGACGCACGCCGTCAAGCTGAAGATCAAATCAAACGTCTCGCCAAAGATCCTCAAGTGGTCCCCGCTTTGATTCATCACCTCCGCACCGCTAAAACCCCTAACGTCCGTCAACTCTCCGCCGTCCTCCTCCGTAAGAAAATCACCGGTCATTGGTCTAAACTCTCTCCTCAAATCAAACAGCTCGTTAAACAATCTCTCATTGATAGCATCACCATGGAACACAGGTCAGTGATACTCACTTAATCACTTCATTATTATTAACACAATTTAGCTTAATTAATTAATTAATTAATCAGTTGATTGTGCAGTCCTCCTGTAAGAAAAGCAAGTGCTAATGTTGTTAGCATTGTTGCCAAGTATGCTGTTCCGTCTGGCGAGTGGCCGGATTTGTTTCCGTTTCTTTTTCAATGTAGTCAGAGTCCACAAGAAGATCATCGCGAAGTTAGTTATAATTTTATATTTTGCTTTGATTTTAGTTTTTGTGTACTTTTATGCTCAATTTTCAATTGTAAATTTTGCATGTTTAGTGTATATGTAGGTAGACGAGAATAACTATAGGATATAACTAAGTATGTTCTAATTGGATCTGTTTGTATAAACAGCTAATTTGTGGTTTATAGCCTAAGCGCTTATCATATATAAGCTATTTCTATAGCAAAAGATGATAAAGTTAAGTGTATGTTTGGTTCTGTTGTGAGAGAAATTGATTTTGAGTGAATTGATTACGTAAAGTTGAGTCTGTCTAAAATTGAGTTGATGGTAAAGTGATTTGTGTTTGGATACATTCATGTACAAGTGAGTTGAATTATAAATTTGAGTGTAAAAATTGATTGTATAATCGATAGCTACAGATCTAGCTTCATGTAGAATCAATTCTGAAGGCAAAATCAGTTCTCTTCGAAAGCAACTAAACATGTCAAAATAGCATCAATTTTAACTCCTCCAAAAGTGGAACCAAATAAACATATACACTAAATTGTTTTCGTATAAGTTATAAACTATTTTCATAAGCTATCTTGAAGAACTTGTGAAAATAAGCTGAAAACAGTTTAAAAACATGTCATTAGCTGTTTTCATAATCTCAGGAATTTATTCTAGTAGCAAGCTCAAATAAGCTAATTCAATCACGCCTATAAATCTTGTTCTCTATTTGTATTGTTATTTCATTATTTGGCGTTGTTATGTGATGTTTGCAATGGAATTTGAGAATGATTTAGATCCTAGAGAAGACAATGTTTGTTTGACTAAGCTTTTGTTTATTTTGGAATTTTATTAGGTGGCATTGATTCTCTTCAGTTCTTTAACCGAAACAATTGGGAATGCTTTTCGACCACATTTCGCAGCTCTGCAAGCTCTTTTACTTAAGTGTTTGCAGGATGAGACTAGCAACCGAGTTCGAGTTGCTGCTCTCAAGTAAGTTGGAATCAAATATTGGTTTAATTGTGTGTGTACAAGCTTCAAAGCAACTATTTATTACGGTGTCCTGTTTTCGCTTACGAAGATCTTTTCCAAATTTTGCCAGGGCAGTGGGATCTTTTATGGAATTCACTCATGATGGGGATGAAGTGGTATGTATGTCCGTGTTATTCGTGTGATTGCAACTATAATAATAAAAACCTTAAATATTTATTGTTTCTGTTAATTTTCGTATTTATTTTCTTCATGTTAGCGGACTTGGTGTGTTTCATTGGCAGACGGTATTTAGTGAAGGATTTTCATGTTGGCTGTAATAAGTTCACCATTTAGAGATTTCAATATGTGATTATTGGGAACTCAGAAAAAAGAGATGGAAAACCATATAGGAAGAACCAAATCATTAGAGTTGTGTTATTGAAAACAGAATAAAAAATGCGAAGGAATGTCCCACTAGGGTTTCCCCTTCACAAAGGATCTCTTCTTTCGCTTTAAAACTGTCAAATGTACTGAATGAGTCTCCCTTATCTGATTTCCCCTTTTCTACCTAACCAAACATCTCTAATGGGCTAACTGACAGAATGAACAGTTGTCCTTATCCTATCTGAATCTATCGTATTGGTAAAATTGAATTAATTAATTTATTGCAATCAATTCCCTTTGTAGAACTGTTGGAATATAAAAAATATCTTTTACTCTAACAGGACCATTGGAAAAAGGTACTCCCTCCGTTTCAAAATGAGTGTCGTTTAAGGTTTCTGCACACATATTAAGAAATGCAATAAAGTTGTCTAAAGATAAAATCCTTTTACTAAACTACCCTTAATAACTATTGGTGTGTTCCCATAAAAGTAGAATAGGAGTATATTACTTTGAAAATAGTGCACACATCATTAATTAGAGGGCATAATTGTAAAAGTTTGTATTGAAAAGTGAACATGACATTCATTTTGAAACAAATTTATTTTGATAAAGAGACACTCATTTTGAAATGGAGGGAGTAAAAGGAAGGAGAATAAGAAAAATAAACAATGTATAATAAAAGGAGAATAAGAAAAATAAACAATGTATAATAATTCCAACTATACCAAACAAGTTTGCATTAAATTTAAAGCAGCAAATACTCCTTCATCTTTCATAGATCTTCTAAAAGTTTCTTTTTTGTTAAGCTCATGCTAGCTGTGGAATTATCATAGGGCGCCTAGAAATATGTTGACATAAGAAGTATAGCAGGAAATTTTCTCATTATGAGTGATTTCTTGGATAATCAGCATTTTTAGGAATTTATGTTACTTCATTGGTGCCAAGACAGGGTTTTAGTGACAAAATGTTTATCATCATTTTTAGGAATTTAAGTTACTTCATTGGTGTCAATACAGGGCCATAGTGACAAAATGTTGTGCTCACTGCTCTGTATTTTGCTTCTTTTTTTTTTTTGTGTGAGCTTTAGTGGTTTTTCAAAAGAACAACGCATGTTGTCTGAAATGAATTTTCATCCAGCAATAATTTTTTCCTCATGATGTTATACATCATAGGTAGTATTAATAATTCAACATTGATGTTCTGATGTACATTGCATTCATGTAAAGCTACAATGAAACCAGTTAGAGGCTTGTTATCAACTTTTCAGTGTATTGCTTCTTATATTATGTTTACTTCTCTGCTGCATATTGTGTATTTTATTCAAGTTTTACTAACTTAAATTTATCATAATTGCACAGATTAAGTTTCGTGAGTTTATTCCAAGCATCTTAAATGTATCAAGACAGTGCCTTGCCTCAGGAGAAGAAGATGTTGCCATAATTGCTTTTGAAATTTTCGATGAGTTGATTGAATCTCCTGCCCCTCTTCTTGGAGATTCAGTCAAATCCATAGTACAGTTCTCTCTTGAGGTTTGCTCAACTCAAATTTTGGAGCCTAACACACGCCATCAGGTTGGTTAGGGTCATAAAGTATATCGTTATGACTTTTTATACTCTTGCTTTCATATTTGTTTTGCTCACTAGTTTGTTGTTACTGGCTTTATCTAACAGGCAATTCAGATTATTTCATGGCTGGCAAAGTACAAGTCCAGTATTTTGAAAAAGCATAAGCTGATCATCCCTATCTTACATGTTTTATGCCCTTTGCTTGCTGAATCAACCAATGAAAACGAAGATGATGATCTTGCACCTGATCGAGCTGCTGCAGAAGTTATCGATACGATGGCTTTGAACATTCCAAAACATGTTTTCCCACCTGTTTTTGAATTTGCTTCTGTAAGCTGTCAAAATGCAAACCCAAAGTTTCGAGAAGCATCTGTTACTGCATTGGGTGTCATTTCTGAAGGTTGTTTGGAACAAATGAAAAAAAAGCTGGAGCCTATTCTCCAAATTGTCCTGGGAGCTCTCAGGGATCCAGAACAAATGGTTAGAGGAGCGGCTTCCTTTGCTTTGGGTCAATTTGCTGAGTACTTACAGCCTGAAATTGTTTCCCATTATGAGAGCGTCCTTCCCTGCATTTTAAATGCTCTTGAGGATGCATCTGATGAAGTAAAGGTATACATTGGAGAAGAGAATGGTTTATCAATACAATAGAATAATAGATTATCTGCTACTATATAAAAAAAAATGTCTGCACGCTGTATGATCATTTCATTTAATTTGTGCAGGAAAAGTCATACTATGCTTTGGCTGCTTTTTGTGAGAACATGGGTGAAGAAATCCTTCCTTTTCTAGATCCTTTGATGGGAAGGCTGTTAGCAGCTCTCCAAAACAGTTCTCGTATTTTAAAAGAAACATGCATGGTAGGATTCTGTATCCTATAAAGATTGTTATAATCATGATGAAACATCTATTGGGTAAATAGTTTGATATTTAAATCTATACTTTCCTCCTGAACCTTCTTGCAGTCTGCCATTGGTTCTATTGCTTCTGCTGCAGAGCAAGCTTTCATTCCTTATGCTGAAAGGGTTTTAGAGTTGATGAAAAACTTCATGGTGCTAACTAATGACGAGGATCTCCGTTCACGTGCAAGAGCAACGGAACTAGTAGGAATGGTTGCAATGTCTGTAGGGAAAACGAGAATGGAACCAATATTACCTCCTTATATAGAAGCTGCGATTTCTGTAATTACCTTCACACTTCTGTTGCTGATTTTGCATTTGACCTTCTTCCTGGAATAATTTGATTTTCTTTTGTTATTTTAGGGGTTTGGTTTGGAGTATAGCGAGCTTCGGGAGTACACACATGGATTCTTCAGCAACGTTGCCGAGATTTTGGGTGACAGTTTTGCACAGGTCTGTTTTTATTGACTTAATGTAATTACAAAATCACGCTTCCTCTTACTAGTGAAATTTTTATTGGTAAACAGTATCTTCCTCATGTCGTGCCTCTTGCATTTTCTTCCTGCAATCTTGATGATGGTTCTGCGATTGACATTGATGAGTGTGATGATGATATTGCCAATGGATTTGAAGGTGTTTCATCAGACGATGAAGCTCATGACGAGCCAAGGGTTCGTAATATAAGTATTAGAACTGGAGTGTTGGATGAAAAGGCAGCTGCAACCCAAGCCCTTGGCTTATTTGCACAGCATACAACCATCTCTTATGCTCCGTATCCTTTGCCTGGATTACTTTTTGCTTTCTTTTCTAGTCATTCATTTCATGACATATAATCAGCACTAGAAGGTATATTTGATTTCTTAAATCATGTTAAGCTATTTGGAGGAGACACTAAGAATCTTGGTCAAACACTGTGGTTATTTTCATGGAGATGTCAGACTTCAGGCAATCACTGCTTTAAAACGTAGGTGAAAATTACTTTCTTAATTTTGTTTATTTTTCAAAATTGCGTTTATTTGTTTTACCTACTCTTGTTTCCTAGCCTGTTTCATGCTTTTAATGCATGGCAGGAATCTTGAACTTTTCAAAAGTAATTGTTTGTGGTTGTCTCAGCATAAAGTGCATTTTACCATGTTTAAAATTGTTCTTATTAGTAATTAGTAATGCAGACCCAAGAATCCCATACAAACACATTACACCTTACATTCAAACCATGCCATATCTAATATCCATTCAAAATCAACGAAGAAAAGAAGGAAAAGATAATCAGTGGAAGCAAACTGTCCATTCTACATTATACTTTACCTTTTAATTCATGACGATTCATATATTCACATATTTCTATGTTATATGTGTTCTCAAATACCTCAGTTTTACTTATAATATAATCACTAAATGCTGACGTGTGTTTGATTTTAACTGCAGATGCTTTAACTGCAGCCCATGCAATCTTCCAAAGCCAAAATGTAAATCAATGCTCCCTTCCTTCTTTTATCATTTCACCTTTTCCTTTTTAAAAAATGGACATTTGTTAATTACCATTGTTTCTTGGTCCCTTTGATTTTATTTTATTTATTTTTCCATACATAAGTATAGAGTTTTAACATTATATTACAGATACAGCATGTGAGAAAGTAAAAGAAAATGATAGAAAGTAAGAGAGAAGTTTAGACAGAATCTAAGAGTTGCTTGTTGTAAATTTGATCTGAAATTGATGATTCTAATAGATAAATGCAAATAATTAACTAATGCTAA
>Ga0099826_10002339_pt1 | contig 12185 bp, 6 predicted proteins | sample Mtrugardesep15_FD_76830 | JGI IMG/M metagenome (GOLD analysis project Ga0099826, IMG submission 76830) | Root nodule microbial communities of legume samples collected from California, USA - M. trunc garden sep15 | ecosystem: Host-associated > Plants > Roots > Nodule | place: USA: California...
GTGTTTTGCATATAAATTAAAGTTATTTAATAGAAACATTACATTAATTTTGATATTTTGAAAATAATTATGAGTTTTAAAAAAAAATAGTTTATTGACTTTCTCAAATTTGTTTTCGCATACGTAAGAAATTAAAATCCAGAACATACGTGATTCAAATATTTAACATATTTAATGATATATAAAAAAAAATAATTCAATAAAAACATTATATTAATGTTTTTTTTAAATAAAAAACATTATATTAATGTTTATAACTTTTATTTAATATTTTTAAATATTTGATGATATTAACAATGCAATTATTTTTTATATGATTACCATAATGTTACGTGACCCGTGCGGAGCACGGGTCTATTACTAGTTTTTGTAAAAAATCCTCCCGACTTTTAAATTTTTTTAAAAACACTTCTGAAATTGTCAAACGTTAGTCAATTAACCCCCTCTGTTTGTTTGGCTTATAAATCGTATGACGTGGCCATTAACTGTACACGTGGCACTTCCACATGCATTGGGGCATTATGCTTCTCTTTAAAAAACTATTTTCTCACATTCTTGAAAGATGCACAATGCAGTCTTCTGCCATTACTAATAGAACGACAAAGAGATCGATTTTGTTTGTCAAAATAGAATCTCGAACATGGAAACTATGCTGCACAACATGCAAGATTTGTTTAATGCTACTAAAAATACATGCCATACTCGGATGGCTCTTGAATTAAGAAGTAAAAAGGTTCTAACGCCTTTAGAAACTAAGAAAAAGCGGGTAGCAGAAGAACCTCCTCTAATCATTATCGAAGAAGAACCCCGTCCTGAAGAAGAAATTCCTGATGATTCGTTTGAGCAACAACCAGAACACAACTTGGAACGTGAAGAAATAAGAATTGAAGAAGAAATCGTGATACCTCCTCCCAAACCCACTAGAACTCCATAGCCCGTGTGGAGTTTGGCTTCCTGTGGAGGTATTTTCAGGTACCATATAGGGACTTATCTTGGCAGTTTTGCAAGCAATCTTGGTGATTTGTCTGTTTTTTAGGCGGAACAGACAAGTATTATTCTTGCTTTGGGATATGCGGCTTCCCACTCTTGGCACAATATTTGGATAGAAAGCGATTCGACTTCTGCGGTTCAGGCCTTTAAGAATGTTGACATTGTTTCTTTCCGTCTACGGAACCGTTGGCATAATTGTTTTCATTTAGGGCTCCAGGCTATTTGCTCATGTTTATCAGGAGGGAAATTGTTGTGAAGATAAAATAGCTGAGTATGGGCATGCGGTTGTGCGTACTGTTTGGTTAGACTCCATGCCTTTGTCTTTGTTGGCTGATTTTTTCCGTGATCGTGTAGGTTTACCAAACTATCGGTTTCTTTAGATTCATGGTTGCACGATTATTTTTCTGAGGGTCTTGGACTAGTCCCCCTCTTGTACATATTTTTCCTCCTTTTCTTAATAATATATGTATATAGTAGGTGGTAGACGATGGAGGTTCCAGTTAAGTGCTAACCTAGTTGGGATGTTATTGTTGCCTCTTGATGTCGTCCCTACTTCTTATAATTAAATATCCTTGAAAGAAATATGTTTTCAATTGAAAGTTCAAAGTAATATGAGGGAGAAAGAAAGCAGTGCAATGTAAACACTTTGCAATGCTGGGGCAATTTCAACACACACCCAAAGCCCCCTTTTATACTAAAAACCTAGGGTTGGAGTTGAATTAAAAAAACATATAAAATTCGATTGATTTTGGGGGGAAAAATTGATTTTTCATTGAGTGAAATTTTTTACCTCAAAGTTTGAATTTCATCTGAACCTTATCTTCAATCGCATCCTCCAAGACTGATTATAATATATATGATTTGAACAAAAGCTGGCTTCAATTTGTTGGATATCAACTTGAATGGCAAATCTCGTTTTTGGGTGAAGGGGAGACGGTGACGGGTTGGAGATTCGTTCATGAATTGGGAAAGATTGTAGCTGCTCTAATCAGATGGGGTTTTGTCTCATAGCAATCAGTTTTTCTCATTTGGAGGGGTTAGGGTTTGCGTTTCGGCGGAGAGGAAGGGAAAGGCATCTCTTTTCAGAAATTGTATTAAATGACACTACATACAGGGCAATCTGGGTTGGTAGTTGTAGCTGGGTCGGGTTAGATTTTGGGCCAATATTCAAACTCTTTTTTTGTTCTTTTGCTGAAAATAGGCCCGATAGCAACCTTTCTTGGTGGGAAATCTACTTATTTAAAATTTTGTTCCATAAATTGAAATTTGATGAATTTTAAATTGATATAAAAAATGAATCACATGGTATTCTTCCACAACTTTCTATTTTGGATGATAAAATGAGACATTAAAAAATTGAGATTTATTGAAGGGGCCTTAGAATTGTGCCACATTGGATTGGAGGCCAATTTTTTTCCTATTTGTGTCTTCATGCTTGTATATTATTAAGATATTAACGGACTTTTATATATTTTTTTGTAGGGGATTCTTTTGTGTGGGTTTTCTTTATACATATTTTGTTTTGTTACGTAAACAATATATTGTTACATTTATAATATTCGTTTTATTGTTAGTTCCTTTCAAAAAAAAATTATTGTTAGTTATATAATTTAAATGAATATAAATATAAATTAAAATTTTGTTGTAAAAAATCATTTTATTAATAATAATATATAAAATATATTTTAAATTAACTATTTAAATTACTAAATTTTAAGTATCTTAAAATTTCATAAAAAAGTAAGTATTTTAAGTATTAATTGATATAATTTGTCAAAAAAAATAATATTAATTGATATAAATTTTGTTATGAATTAAGAATGTCATTTTACATTGTTGAACCGTTAATTTTACTAAACACTTCAATTAATTTATCATTTAATAGTCATCAGCTATCACCTATCCGATATTAGGTATCAGCTATCCGTTATTTTTATCAAACAGACCCCAAAACAAACACAATATTAATGAATTTCGATGCTGTTTTCTATTCAATTTTTATTATCGTAATTAAAATCTTGTTAAAAAATATAATAATTATTTAATTGAAATGCTAATGTGGATTTAATTTCTTACCAAACCAACGTGCCACATCACTAACATATCCAATCCATTCCACTCACATTCTAACAATCTTCATAACTCGTTCGAGAACCTTCTATGGCAGCTCCGAGTTCTGAGAAGATGGTTCCTCCAATGGCCGATCCATCAAGTGAGAACAAAGTTACTAAACAAATTCCAGAAGACATTCATTTTTCCATTCTCTCTAAACTTCCCATTAAATCTATCAACCGTTTTTCCTCTGTTAGCAAATCTTGGTATGGATTGTTCGAAAACCCCGATTTCTTGAAAATGTTCAGCAACAATCTCGTTTTGAAATATCATGGTGATGATGTGAAACTGCTCTTTAACATCAATTTCAAGAAATTGAGGTTGCTTTCAGGTGACAAGTTTCAGCATGAGGTTTCATTGAATATGCATCTGCCACCTCCATTTGTTGGTAGCAATCATCTTGCTATTTTAGGTTCTGCTGTTGATGGTGTGATTTGTCTTTATGACGTGAACAATCAGAAAAATATAATACTTTGTAACCCTGCAAATGGTGAAAAACGTGTTCTTCCTACTAACTATGCTGAGGACCTAGGTACTGTTGAGGATTCAATCACTAACATTATGGTTCATGGATTTGGTTATGACACTGTTAATCAAGATTTCAAGGTGGTTCAGTATGTGAATAATGAAAACGTTCACTCTGAGGGTAGTCCAGATGAAACCGACTCCTTTTGGCAGGTGTATAGTGTGAAGACTAACAAATGGAAAAAATCCCAAATCAACTTCGATGGTGTTCCTCTTCCATTTCTTCAGGATTACCCTAATGGTTTAGAGGTGTATTTGGATAGTGTTTGCCATTGGTTGGGCAGAATCAGCACAGATGATCCACTTTATTTGGTGTCATTCAACTTGACCAATTATAGTACGCTTTTAACGCTTACACCCGTCGATGCAGATGTAACTGAATCTTCTTTGAAATTGGTTGTGTTAAATGGGTCTATTGCTATGATCACACATCATGTCAGTTCCATGTCTTATAGAATATACACTTTGGGTCAAATCGGTGTCAAAGAATCATGGACCACACTTTTCAACGTTGCATCTTTGCCTTCCATTCAAAATATTGTTGGAGCTGGGAAAAAAGGTGTTATATTCTACAAAGGAAATGAAAAGGATGGTAAACTATTTTGTTTTGATTTAACTACCGGGGTAACTTTTGAGGAAATTTGTTTTGAAGCAAAAATGGATGTTCAGCAAATCGTACTTTACAAGGAAAGCGACCAGATCCTTTCAATAATCGCCAGTCATCGTTCGATTAGAGGTATAAACAGTTGACTTTTTTTGCACTCAAAACTTTAAGTGTTTACTAGTAAATTGTGCTTTACAATTTGTTAATCTCTAAGATTGATTGAATATCTTATTTTCTTTCTATGGCATGTGTGACTGATTTTTAGTTTTGTTGTATGGACGAAATCTTCCCTGTATTAAATGTTTGTAGAAGTGTCTCATATTTCACAATACTCTTTGTTGATCTAATGAAAATAGTGCATGTTTGAAGTTCAAACACATTCCCCTCGTGACATCTATGCGTGCCACGGTTGTTTTCTTTGTTTATTTATGATAAAGGCGATATATTGAAAAAATTGTTAAATACCTTCTGCCTTTGATATGTTTGCTTTGTGTATTACCTATATATTTGTACATTCCAAGTCAATTTACTGGATCTGTCCAAACAGTTTGATTGCTTTGTCAATCAAGCTTGGAAAATAGAATCTTTGATTTGAAACATTTTGGACATTGTACTTTTTGGTGCTCCATATATAATGGTTTTTTATTGCGACCTCCTTTGTTGTTTAGTCTTCATCATAATTTCTCAACTTAACTAATAGATAAATTTATTTTATATTCTGATGGTATACCAACAATATTTGAAAGACAGAATGTCATGGTTTATAATCCTATACAGAAAGTCACAATTTAGTTATTTTCAGGACTAGTTATTATTTTGCCTTGTATTTAGTTATCTATCATTGATTGGAAATATGCATGGTCTTACTGAGTATGTCGTGCAACTGCAACTTGTTTCTATGTGAATGTGATACGATATTCAGTCAACATCACAAGAGAAGAATGAACATTCTGTGAAGCCATAACCATACTATTTATTAATATTCAAAATAAATTATTTGAAGCTATTAATTTCTTTGTTGAATATTTAATTTGAAATCCTTTCGTATCAACATGTTTATCTTTGGTTTGTTTAACTTGTTTATCTTATGCTTCTTTTCCTTTGCATTCCCATAACGAAACTTCTTAAATCCAGTACTTACTACTGATGCAAATGAGGTATAGGAAACTCCTTTTCTGTTTTATATTCTACATTTTTTTACTTCACTTATCTCTTCTTGCAAACATTGTTGATCATTATTCTTCATTATAATCTCAGGTTCCTCACTTTCTACGTAAACTTTTCATTTTTTGCACCGTTTTCCTTGGCATCTTCAGTCCCCTCCATCTCTTGAAACTTTTGTATTTTTCTTCCATCAAATATTCCAATATTAGACTCAACTTTGTAATTCTAATTTCTTTCACAATTCTTTCCCCAATTTCATTCGCACTCTTTTCAATTTCCTCTTGCTTCATTTCCTTTCTTTGTTTCCACGTCCATCTTTTTGAATTTTCCACCCTCACCCTGTTCCACAAAATATTCAGTCTTTTTGCTCACCATTTCTTCTTTGACATTTTTTGTTTCTTGCGCCTTCTTAATATTCAATCGTTCACTTTCCTTTGTAGAACTTTTAGGTAAGTGCTTAGGAAACTCTTTATAGTTATCATTGCATCATCAAATCCTTCTTTATTAGGCTTTTTTCTATCGCATAGGGAGTAAGACTTTAGGTGCAACTTGTGAAGATTCCATTTATATGATGGAGTCCATGTCAGCATGGCCTTTTTTTTATTGAATGACAGCTTTATTTCAGTATTTTTCAGTATTACATGTCAGCATGGCCTGCCTTACACTTACCATCAGATGAGCCATTTGAAGTATAAATCTTAAATTTTTAGGATAGTGAGAATTGTAAGATGGATCAAAGCATGGAAGTACTAAATTTTTAGCTAAGAAACCTAGTTTAAACACAGATCAAAGTTTTAGGTTCAAATCAACTAGCCACCTTAAGTAGTAATCACTAAATGGCTCTGAAGTTGATGCAGAGTTTCCCTCATTAGGTCAACAACAAAGCTTTAATTATAAAAAGATTCTGCTCACAAAAGGTCCTTTAAGAAATAACAGAGTTGAGCTTTTCATCATCAAAAAACTAACACTGTAATTTTTATCAACTGAACATGGTCGAAAACCGTTGCACGATAGCAGTAGTTATGAAAAAGATAGATTGATTAAACCTGAAATCTCTGCATACAAATCTAGTTAGTATTTTGAAGATAAATTGGGAAATCCCTTTCAATTTATTTCCTGCATTTAAACTTATTTACTGTCTGGTTCACTTGCAGCATCCCCTAAAATATATGATTTTCATTGTGACATTTAAGTTTAAAACCTCTTCTTATAACTGAAGATTTTATTAAGCATTTAAACTTATTCTCAGTAGTTATGCATATTATCAATTATTAAGCAAGCTATTAATATCACTTTCTTCTGAAATATAACTATGTTGGGAAGTGTACGTGACTCAATGCAGCTTCTTTGTCCATCGCGATAAGTCTAATATATAACTCTCACTTGCTCTTCTTGAGGAGTACCATATCTCTTAGTATAATATGTGTTCGTACCATGTAAGTCTGTAACTTCAGTGCATCATAAAATTAGCCTGTGTTTGTTTCTGTGTTGCAATCATTCACCACAGTGCGCGTTCCTTCACTTTGACAATTTGTAGCTTTGAAATTATCGCAGTGGGAAATCGTTAAGAACGCGAGAAAAATGTTTCTGACGTCTTATGAAACGAGCACTTGAATGTGTATATGTTCGGTATATGCCTGAGAAACTGTTACTGTATGTTTGGATCCAATAGTATGTTTGAAACGGAAATTGTAAAGGATATAATTTACAACATAGTTATAAAGTGCTTATATAGTTACTGGTGTTCTTTTGTAACCAATTTAGCATCTATATCTCAGTCAGTGTATACACGATTAAGCTTGTTGAATCACGTGATGCCAAACATTTAATCATATTGATATATTTATCTATTTTGATGTGTTTAATTATCCCTTTTGTGTGGATTAGTTTGGACTTACAATCTGTAGATTATCAAAGGGAAAGTTTGCAATATGTATATATTAGATTTCATCATTGACTTATATGTTGCTTTTTCTTTATGCAGGACCTTCACAAAGATGAACATGGAAAGCTTGTTGTTGCCTTTTCTTTATGGCCCAAAGACGAGTCACGAACAAGTGTTGTAATGGTTGGGTTCTTTTTCACCTCTCCTTGTAACTTTGGCGTACGCAAACTTTGTAGTGATAATGGTTCGGTTCGTTTAACATACTATGGCAGAAGCAAGCAACTTAGCTTTGTGTGAATGTTTTGGTTCTTTTTAGGAAACTTTTGCAGATGCAAAACTTTTTAGTGTAATGGTTTGGTTCGTTTTTACCACTCCTAGTAATGCATCGTTATTTTCCTCAATATTCACTTGTGGTGGTTTATTTTCCCTTTCATCATGCACTATCATTGAAATTTGTTGATGTTGTTGTTGATATTTCTCTTGCACTTTAACTTGTTGTTCTTTTGTGAAATCCTTTTCTGTTTTACATTCTACATTTCTTAATTCCCTCATCTCTTTTTGCAAACATTGTTTATCATTATTCTTCATTATAATCTCTGGTTCCTCACTTACTTCAGTATAGTCTCATTCACCTTTGCAAACTTTTCATTCTTTGCACCATATCTTGAAACTTCGTGTTTTTCTTCCACCAAATATTCCAAATATTAACATCCTCTTCCTCACTTAACTGATCAATGGACTCAATTTTTTATTTCTAATTTCTTTCACGATTATTTCCTTAATTCCATTCACGCTCTTCTCAATTTCCTCTTGCATCATTTCCTTCATTTATTTCCACATCTATCTTTATTAATCTTCCACCTTCACCCTGTTCCACAAAATATTCAGTCTCTTTGCTCACCATTTCTTTGATATTTTTTTTTATTCTTGCATCTTAATATCCAATCCTTCAATTTCCTTTGACATACTTTTAGGTAAGTTCTTAGGAAACTCTTTCTTTATAGTTACCATTCCGTAATCAAATCTTTCTTTATTAGGCTTTTCTCTATCATATTCTTCATCTCTATCTTTAGTTTCCATTTTAGGCTTTACGACTTTCTTTAATATTATGGCATTGGGAGTAAGACTTTAGGTAATTTCTGAAGATTCCATTTATTCGATAGTGAAAACTGCAAGATGGTTGAAAGCATGGACGTACAATTTTTTATTTTTTTTTTCCTAAGGAAACTACTCTAAACACAGATCAAAGTTTTAGGTTTAAATCAACTAGCCACTTTTAGTAGAAAGTACGAAATGGCTCTGAAGTTATTGCAGAGTTTCCCTCATTAAGTCAACAACAAAACTTTGATTATGACAGATTCTGCTCACAAAAGGTCCTTTAAAAATGTGCCAAAGCTGAGCTTTTCATCTAATCAGAAAACTGACACTCATATTTATCAGCTGAACATAGTAGAAAACCGTTGCATGGTAGCAGTAGTTATTAAACAGAGATTGATCAAACCTCATATCTCTGCATTCAAATCTAGTTATAGTATTTTCAATTTATGCTGTTTAACGAAGGTTGTTCACTTTATTCGATGTAAATTGTTATTTACAGTGCATATATAAAGAAATATAACATTATAAATGCCATTTATGATGGGCAATATTTTCACATATTATAGCAGTTTACAACAAATCTAACATAGACAGAAAACGCTTGAGAAGTATGAATATAGAAAAAAATTTATGGAGATAAGTAATAGGTGGGACTGGGAACACCTATAATTATTTAAATTGCAACAATGATTTGTCATCTCAATATTTCTGAAAGAAGGGGAAGATATGTGGTGATCACATTTTCATGTGTCACAAGGCACAATGAGGATCAGCTAGAGGCTAAGAGACACTTATCATGCACAATTTCCTAGTTGCTACTATATTTATAATTTTATTGCTCTTAAAACTTAGCTTTATACGACACATCCTCTCAGGTACATGACTCAAAACATTTATAAATGAACTTGTTTTTTTGGAATACAAGAGGGCCAGAACCTATATATAGTCAATACCAATAATATATGTTAAAAGTAATGAACTCATATGAGCATTATAATCAAAGTAAAACTTCCATCACACATCAAATTAGCCAAAACATTTGCATACAAATATAGTTGGTATTTAGAAGATAAATTTGGAAATCCTTTTCAATTTGTTTCCTCCATTTAAACTTATTTATTGTCTGGTTCACTTGCAGCATCCCCTAAAATATATAATTTGCATTGTGGCATTTAAATTTAAAACCTCTTCCTATAACTAAAGATTTTATATAATATTGTATCAACTATTAAGAAAGCTATCAATATCACTTTCTTCCGTAATATAACTATGTTGGGAAGTGTATGTGACTCAGTGCAGCTTCTTTGTCTATCGCAATAAGTATATAACATATAAGTATAACTGTTGCTTGCTCTTCTTAAGGAATATTATATCTCTTAGTATAATATATGGTTGTACCATGTAAGTCTGAAACTTCAGTGTATCATAAAATTAGCCTGTTTTTGTTTCTATGTTGCTTTTGTCTACCACTGTGCATGTTCCTTCACATTGAAAATATGTAGCTTTCAAATTATCACGGTGGGAAATCATTATGAATGCAAGAAAAAGGTTTCTGATGTGTTACAAGACGGGCACTTAATTTGTATATGTTCGGTATATGCCTGAGGAACTGTAACTGTATGTTTGGATCCAAGCGTATGTTTGAAAAGGAAATTGTAAAGTATACACTTTACAACATAGTTATAAAGTGCTTATAATTGATAACCTTTTGGCAACTATTGGGGGTCTAGGTGGGGGGTGAGAATGGTGATTTTTCGGTTAGATCCGCATATAAGCCGATTGAAAAGTTGTTGGCATAAGAGGGTAATTTGAATAGTTTGGAGAAAAGGGTGTTTGGTATCATTTGGTGGAGTCTGTCTCCCTCAAAAGTTTTGCTGGGGCTGTTCTGCTGTTGTGTGCAGCAGTTTTGCTGTGCTGTGTTTTGGATTCAGAAATTTTTTGTGGTGTCTTTGTCGGGTGCAGTGCCGCTTATATACGGCATCATTATACTTTTGATGTGTGTTTCCCTGTCCATCTTGTGTGGGGGACTCGTTTTAAATATTGACATTGACTTTATATCCTTCGATGTTTATGTTTTACTTAATTTTTTTTAGTAATCAAGTTAGTTAGTTAATATAAGACATTTTTTATTACTCTACATATTCTTTCATCCTCGTCTATTTTCCTAGAACTTCATTTTTATCAAGTTAGTTAGTTAATACATGCCAAATTATAGAACTTCATTTCCTTAGAAACTATGACAGAAAGAAAAGAATGAGGGACCCTTGTTTGTATTATATTTTTTTATCTTATAATGTACAGAAAGAAGCTAGATATGGTGGATGCAGCACTTCATCCAGAGTTATTTCTGAACTTTATTATTTGAATTGATGATGTAATGTAATATAAACTAAAGGATGGTTATTGTTAGTCTCTCCAGATATATTATCATCTTAAAAATAGTTACTAGAATGGTGGATCGGTAAGTCCCCGTAAGTTTAGCTCAGTTGGTAGGGACATTGCATAATATATATAAAAAAAAATGGTGAATTGGTAGCTAACTGAATAAAATATACTTCATGTATGTTTGTTTTGTGCCAATGTGCAACAATTCATAAGGACAAAGTCCTTTGCATCAAGATCAAAACCAGTAATTTACATTGAACATGCATTTCAATAGCCCTCATTCCTCAATATCTTTACCCTTTTTTTATTGACAAACAGAAACTCATCATTTCATTTATCACTCAATTTGGAATGCAAGATGGAATCAAATCAAAGACTTGGTGACGAGCATGTAATATTGACACCCTAGCGAAACTATTAGCAACATCATTCACTTGTTTCCTAACAAAACTTAACTTAAAGTTTGTGAATTGTTGTAATAGTGACCTGCAGTCAGCAATGATACTACCAAATTCTGCTTGGTTGTTATTCTTATCACATATGCTATCAACCACTAGTTTACAATCTAGTTCTATTTGCACATTTGATAATCCTAACTGCCCAAGTAACAAAATGGCATCGTGTGAACCAACTGCTTCCGCTGCTTGAGGAGGAGGACAACCTTCATAAGCCAGTTGTTCGCCAAACTGTCTTCACATCTTTGCATCTGATAAAAACATGCCAATCATTTTCATAATTTGTTTCTGTTGGAATTTAGAAAAGAAATTAAACAAGACTTATGAGTTCTGAAAACTGAAAAAACACACATTTCATTCCTTCTAACAACGTTTAAATACAAGAAATTCATAATCAGAAATACACAAAAGAAAAACTGCCTATAAATTTGTAACAGACAAACATAAATTTGTAACCTCCCATAATTCCTATAATTAAAATTGTAACAGTCATAACCATAGGAATACTGCAGTAAACTCTAATAATAGGTTCTGATCCATATTCTCAACACTCCTCCTTGGATCAGAAGCTATTGACACCAAGCTTCTTTCTCAAGTTCTCAAATCTTCCTTTTGAAAGAGTCTTTGTAAAGATGTCTGCCAATTGGTCTTCAGTCTTGCAATATTGTAACAAGACTTCTCCTTTCTTTTGGACTTCACTAAGAAAGTAGAGCTTAATATTGAAGTGCTTAGTCTTCCCATGAAAGACAAAATTGTTAGAGATTGCAATTGCTGCTTGATTATCTACAAACACCTTAGTTGGTTCAGCTTGAGCCATCTGTAGATCAACTAGAATTTTTCTCAACCACAAAGCTTGATTAACAGCTGCAGCAGCAGCAATGAATTCTGCTTCTGCAGTTGACTGTGCTACAATATCTTGTTTCTTTGAAGACCAAGAAAACATTCCAGAACCAAGTGTAAAACAATA
>Ga0099826_10002341_pt1 | contig 12182 bp, 3 predicted proteins | sample Mtrugardesep15_FD_76830 | JGI IMG/M metagenome (GOLD analysis project Ga0099826, IMG submission 76830) | Root nodule microbial communities of legume samples collected from California, USA - M. trunc garden sep15 | ecosystem: Host-associated > Plants > Roots > Nodule | place: USA: California...
TCCATTTACTTCTTTTTGAAATAAGATGCTAGAGAATAAATATATTTGCTTTATTACGCATTGAACATGTCTTTCGTGAGCATTTCTAGTTGTTTTAGATAACCTTGATTACAAAAATTTAATTTGGTTAAAATTGAGTTTGAAGGGAAGTGATTTAAATCTAGGTACTTTACTCTAACACCAAGGTTGTTAATGCAATTTTTCCATCCAATACTAAAGTGGTTTTTAATAACTTCTAATAAAATTTTGTCAAAACAAAAAACTCCTAATCAAATTGAGATTTGCGGGTGAAACTAATGTTGATTTTTGAAGGGTTTGAACACGAAACCAAACATGCGACAAATATGGTAACATGAAATTATAGTGTATAAAGGTCATTTTGAAAATGTCTATTTCGGCACCTAGGGAACCTTTGTCGAATCAGATTAGAGAGTTGATGGGGAAAATTCTATGTGGTATTTCTTAAGTAGATTAATCTAGTGTATGGATATCCATCTTTTAAATTAATTAGAGTTATATAATTACACATACGGACTAGCATGTACACATTTTTTAGACAAGCTTGAACTGATGCTCTTTAAAATCTTCTTGATTCTTGAAATACGAAGTTTGATCTAACCTGACATCCACTTTGATGTCTTTTAGCTTACATGCAAAATTCCTAGGTATAAATGATCCTGATCGCATGGGCTCAGTCTGCATGTGTTAGAGTGAAGTGTCATTTTGTATCTATTTGTTTTGTTCTGTAATTTGCTTTTCAATTTTGCCTTTCTATCTGTTGTGAATCATGATTCATGCTGATGTCACTGTAAATGTTGGTTTTTCTACTTGACATAGGGAAGCTTACCAAATATTTTTGTTTATCCATTTTGCAGATGGACCTCCTTTGACCTCGAAGATAGCTCTGTAGATGACTGTTGTGGCCTTGTAATGGCAGCTGGAAAGTCTCATAGTTTCAGGATGTCGGAGCCTCTGAAGCCTCCACCCGCTAAGAAGCCTCGAAGAGATCGAAGCAGGGGCAAATCATTAGGAAGATCCAGTACAAATGAAGTTATGGAACAAGAAATATGGAAAGATTTTCCTGAAGATTTGTTTGAGGCTGTAATTGCACGACTTCCCGTTGCTGCGTTTTTCCGCTTCCGCTCTGTATGCCGTCAATGGAATTCCTTGTTGGCTTCTCAAAGCTTTTCTAAGCAATGTGCGGAAGTCCCGCATGAAAATCCATGGTTTTACACCATAACCCATGAAAATGTGAATTCAGGAGCCATGTATGACCCTTCTTTGAAAAAGTGGCATCATCCGTCTATATCACCACTGCCCACAAAGTTGATTGTTTTGCCAGTGGCTTCTGCTGGGGGTTTAGTTTGCTTTCTTGACATTGGCCATCGTAACTTCTATGTATGTAACCCTCTGACTCAATCCTTCAAGGAGTTGCCAGTTCGGTCAGTTAAGGTCTGGTCTCGCGTTGCTGTAGGGATGACAGTGAATGGAAATTCAATTGGTTCAGGCTACAAGATCCTATGGGTGGGTTGTGATGGAGAATATGAAGTTTATGACTCGGTGAAAAACTCTTGGAGTCGTCCAGGAAACATGCCTGGAAGTATGAACCTGCCATTGTCCCTTAACTTCAGGTCGCAAACTGTCTCTATTGACAGTACCCTATACTTCATGCGTTCAGATCCAGAAGGGGTTGTTTCCTATGATATGGCAACGGGGGTTTGGAAACAGTACATAATCCCAGCGCCACTACATCTGACTGACCACACTCTAGCTGAGTATGATGGCCAGATCATGCTTGTGGGCTTGCTCACAAAAAATGCAGCAACATGTGTATGCATATGGGAGCTGCAGAGAATGACACTCTTGTGGAAGGAGGTAGACAGAATGCCAAATATATGGTGCTTGGACTTTTATGGTAAGCACGTCAGAATGACTTGCCTAGGGAACAAAGGCTTGCTCATGTTGTCCCTGAGATCGAAACAAATGAATCGGTTGGTTACTTACAACATAGCAAGGAAAGAATGGCTGAAGGTTCCTGGGTGTGTGGTGCCGAATGGGAAGAAACGGCAGTGGATAGCATGTGGTACTTCATTTCATCCATGCTTGACCGCCGTTGCTTGATTTTCCTTGTATCGTACAGCAACGACCTGCCACTTTTTCACTCGTCTTGTGGTTCTTTGCCATTTGCAGGTCTTATTAGGTGTTGTTGTACCTAATCCCAGCGTTCCTCTCTGGTTTAACAGAGTAGATGAAGAATAATTTGGGTTTGTGGTGATTTATGTTTCTTCATGCTTGCAATCATGTGGACATTGCTTTGATTTCATGTTTACAAATACCTTGCTATCCTCTAATTACCTTGATAAAAGGTGATATAAAACTGCAGTTTCTTTCTGTATTCAGTAACTGAATGGTTTTCTTGTGCTTATACCATATTTGTGCTTTGGGGACAAAAAATTGGATGGAACAAGGTTCTGTTTTATGTTTATTATTTCCCTGTAAATTATTAATAGTTTGATTGTCAAATTGAAACAGAAAAATCTCTGTTATGAAGTTATTGAAACCAAATTACGACTCTTCTGGGGTCCGGTCATCAAGATTTAAGTTAAGTGTCGAATTTGAAGAAGATTGTTGTTAAATATAGAGCGGTGCTTCATGATTTTTGCACATGCATTTAACGAGAATTCAGACGATTTGCTCCAGTTCACAGTCTTGGCACATTTTGAGCCCTGGATGTTGTATATGAGATGTTCTGCTACGCACAAACAGATTCGATAAACATTTAAAAGTTCATTGCACAGACAATCTTTGTTCATGGTTAGGCTTTTGCCAACATAATACAGTTCGAGCACGCACCAGTTTATTATGTAGTCAAAAGGCGATGATTTGCATTTTTACTTGACACGGATAAATTTAAGTGATAAGAGTTGCTTTCAATATTTCTATTGGAATAATTTAGAAAAAAAAAAAGAAGTAAAAATGACAGTCAAATACTGAATAGTCACATGATCCATTACGTGTTCCATTTTAAAGCATTTTGAAGGAAAATACTGAAGGTCAAATAACAACTTGAATAAGATACAACTTCGTTTCATTTGGCGAGATTTTAATCTGATCAAGATTATTTTTGCAGAAACAACTTAATTTGTAGTTTATAGCATAAATGCTTATCATGAAAATTGTTTATGCATAAACTATTTCTAAAACCAAAGAAAGAATGAAGTTAGATTGCCTTCATATAAACTACAAATTGTTTACACATAAGCATACATTTGGATTGGCTTTTGGATACATATTCTCTGCATCCCGATGTCAATTCAACGTGAATCTTGAGAAGTTAAAAATTGAAGCTTCTAGTAAATGTGCGTTTGGGAGATCACCGTGGTTCCAAACAACTTAATAAGCTATTTTGGATAACTTTATAAAAAGAAGTTGAAAACGGTTTATAAACATGACATAAATTATTTTCATCCATTCTTTCAAACAATTTCACAAATACCCATCTCAATATAAATGAAAAATAGATTTGTGAAAAAAAATTATATTTTTTTTAGATAAAGTTAGCTGCCATTATACTTCCAATAATTTTGAGTTATATGTCTTGCTTTACACAATCCTTAGCAAAATGGAATCATCACACAAGTTAAAGTGTATAAAAAACAAGACCAGTTTAAAACCAAAAAAAAAACTGTAATACTAAATGTCAAAAATTGTATACGAAAGTTTTGAACTAACTCGACGTAAATTATTAATTATGTAAAATCAACCATATAAATTGAGTAATTTACGTCAATTATATTCCATTAAAAAACATCAATTTTTAAGATTTTTTTCCTTCCTTAAAAAAAAAAAAAGATTTGTTGGTCGTAACTTCTTGAGAAAAAGAGTTTTGGATAATCTCGAGTTCCTTAAGATAAATGTAAAGTATAACAAATAATTATATCAATCAACAATGGAACTTGAATTCTTCTGATCCATTTGACCTCAAGGGCATGAGGGAGATGTTTTTAGTTTTTCTTGTTTGGTTTAATTGTTTGAGAAGGAAAGGAGAAAAGAAAAATTGGGGGAAATTTAGAGGAGATGAACTTTTTTTTAAAAAAAAAGGCAAGCTTAATGCATTTCATTAATAATTATAGGTTACAATACAAAGCATGTGGTACATAATAAAAAATATGGTGGCTAGGGTAAGATAAGGATGCTCTAGTTATGCTATGTTCAACTTTATTTGTTTGTCATTGAATAAAAATACTACAAAGTCGGAATTAGTAGCCAAGAGATCCATGCCCTGTAATATCATCCTGTCAAATGTGTTGTGGAAGGTAGATGAAGAGTTTATGGCATCTGCAAGGGACTTGTTCGTTTCAAACATAACATCGTGGAAACCAGAAGAAATATTCGTACTGATTGCTTCAAGCAATGTGATGGCTTCCGCTTCTAGAACAAATACATAGGAGTATAAGTTGGCGGATTTCCCCGTTAAGCAATGACCCTCAAGGTTCCGGAAACATTTTCCATATCCCGTTGAATTACTATGGAAGGTTGTTCCGTCCATGTAACACTTAATAATGCCAGCTGGTAGTTTTTACCCAAGACGTAAGATACTTTGTATCATGTACTTGGGGATTAACTCTTTGCATACAACTTTATTCATGTATCTTTTGTTCGGAAGACACTGAGGGCGGAAGGTGTGTCTGAAGACTCCCAAAGTTTCGTGTTTCAAGACTCTTCCATGAACTCCAAAGTAACATAGCATATTTTTGTTGTTGATAAGTAGATAACCTATTAAGGAAATCAAACAACATAGTAGTGAAAAATTTGAGAAATTTAGAGGAGATAAAGTTTATTGAATTAAAGTTTTAACTTATATCCTTTTATTTGACAAAATATCAAACATGATGAAAAGGGTGAAAAATGTAAATATACATTTTTTTTTTCTGTTAAAATTTATCGCATCCCTTCATCAAACCAAACACAACTTATATATTAAGGTCATCACCTCTCTTTCCCTTACCCTCGTGTCTCCTTCATAAAACCAAAATTCATTAATCACTTGCATTCAACCACTTTTTATCAAGTGGTAACACATAATTTTCTTTAAAAAAAATACAGAATTTACAAACAATTTGATAGGTTGGAATTTTTTTCTAGACAGTATATGTCCAATTTCGTAAATTTTTTTGGGAGTGAAAATTTGAAGTGTGTTTCATAATATGTAATGTAATGGACAATATATCTCTTACAGAGTGGTTCCGTACTGGTAAGCTTTTAATTCGTCAAGTCCAAATATTACACCTCTATTGCTTGAATGCATGCATGAATTAGGTCAGAAAAAACAGACAAGCTAGTTGTGTATTTAGGACCAAATTTAACCATGGTCGTCAGTGCTCACAAAGCTATGTCACCATCTTTCACTTGGAATATAAAAGGGTAACGTCCCTACTTGAAGAGGCCCTTAGACAAATAAATGGAAGAAAACAATTGAAATTTAATTAGGCAAAGACAACACCAGAAACAATACTCGTTTTCCATTCACAAACCAATGGCCTCCAATCAGGAAGTGGGCACGGCTATTAAGTACACACCTTGATGTTGTTTGTCTTTCAAATTGTTTTTTTGTTACTACAATGTTGTTTTTTTGGACAGATTAGTGTTCTATCTAAAATGCATCCATGGTCTTAAGTTCACACCTTTGTCTGTCTTTTAAATTGTTATTTTGTCACTATTGTGTATTGTTTTTTGGGACACATACATTAGTGTTCTTTTACGTGGGGGTCTAATTATAATTGATATTTGCAAATATTGTAAAATGTAAATTGTTGTATTTAAGGGCATTGGTGGCAAGGACGGAAGGGATGGAATATGATAAATTATCATATAATGTCTCAATCTTGCATATGATAAGTCATCATAAGTAATTTATTCAAAAAAAAAAAAGTCATCATAAATAATAAATTGATGAGTCATCGAATCATATTTATTATCATGTGCGCGCCAAATAAATGATAGTTAAGATACGTGTTTTTTTTTTAGGAAAGGATAAATTTTTTTTTTTTTGTATTGTCTTATCCTATCTTTATTAAGCTCTATCATATTTTGATAGTTTTTTTTAAAGACCTGAATAGAATGTACCATAATGGGTTTTGAATAACTAAGAGATTGAATTTTAAGTGGTTAATGACATTTATTTGAGATAAGTTATTTACATCTTGATCAAACACCAAATTACTGAATCCTTTTTTTCTAGGAACTCGAAAGGTGAACATAAGAAAAAATTACTGGATTCTGGAAGGAGCAAACCTAAAAAAAAATGCAATTGTGTGATCAAAGCAAGAACACTTTCATAATTTGGTGATTGCTTGTGCCTTCACATAATTCTTACCAAACACTGCTTCATTATTAGTAAAAGTGGTAAGATTAGCAAGCAAACGTCCAATATACCATGATATTTTAATATTCAATAATCAGTGTTATAGTTTAAACTTTAAAGTAGACATTAAAACTAAAAAGCAAGCCATGAGTGCACCTAATCTCACTTAATACATCACCATAATAATAATTAAAAATTCAAAGCTGTCCCCTTTTTTTGTAAAAAAAAACTCAAAGCTGTCCCACTTCAATGCCGTGATGTGCCTAATTTAACAGGTCGCTGTACACGTAAGGTAAAGTTTACTTACAGATCAATACCCACTAAAAGGGAATTAGAGGAAAAATTAACCTTAACTTGAGTTTATGAAGATTAATTAGGACTTTCCTGGCAATTGCTATTTAAAGTATTCGTCACGAAATTTGTAATTATTTTAGCTTAGGCCTAATACATGATGTTACTATTATTTTTTTAATAATAATAAGATAGAGAAAGAGGTTAATAAAGAGTTTAATAATTTTGTGCTGATGGTTTCATCTTTCAAACATCAACATCTGGAGCCAGTTTGCAATGCACTAATGTTAATAAAGCTCCCTCAATAATGTTGACACCCATTGTCCAATATGTTTTGTCCTATACGGTAACCAATCAATGAAAGTAAAAAAATATTTTCATTGCAAACAAGCTGGCCGTTTTACTTGTTTGGGGATTTCACTTGTACCTGGATTATTTTGGTCAATGACATAACCCTTTATGGTGAAGGGAACTTGTGAGATGCTTTAAATGAAATAAATTACAACCCTCCGTCTCTAATTTTAGGACCTTTTTTAAAAATTCTTTTGTCCCTTTTTATAAGAATATTTTGCTATTTTCAAGTACATTAATTAATTCTTTACCAACATACCCTATTTATTTTATATCTTTTTCTTCGATCAACATTAAATATTACATTGAAAACATACATTAACTCTCTCTTAAAGGACAAATTTGTAAAAACAACGATAATTGCAAGCAAATTTATTATCATTTTTAATTTTTTTAATTCCCGTTATTTTTCTAAAAGGGTCATATAATTAGGGACGGAGGTAATATGTATTAAATTAGTGTAATCAATTATAGTAGTATTAGATAAGTGGTGTTTGAAGGGTTTGAATTCTGACTTCTATATATAACAATGGATTGTGCTTAACATCTGAGTTATGTTTACCAGAACATTTAATATCAACTTTTTAATCGACAATAAACTCAACCTTTGTTGAGAGAAATATGATTATATTTTTTTACATTTTTAGAGGAAACACGATAGTTATTGTAAATTGTAATTACTATTTAAAATCATTCATCTAACTTTGTTTCATCGATTTACACAAAGACTTTTAGTCTTTTACACTAATTACCACAAATACTAATTCATACGCCTCTTCTTCCTTTTGTTTTACACTAATTCATGTCAATATCATATGTATAGTAAATAGAAACAGTGAAGAGATTATGCTTATGCACATGCACTCATACTTCGTTTTTAGTTTTACTCCCTTTTCTTTTTTCCTTGTCTGTCATTTTATAGATGCAACAATGATTGAAACAACGATGGTTTGCATATCCATTTGTGTTTTCACACTGTGCCCTTCGAAAGAGTTTTCAGATGGACTCTTTGCAATGCATTATTCAGAAGGGAAGGATATTCCTAGACAATACGTCAACAGATTTATAAGAATGTCACATTGTTTGTATGTATAAATACAAACAGATTTATAAAAATGTTGACAAATTCATTTCATTTCTCTATGATCCCTACACATAATTTGGAATAGAATAGGGATGGGGTGTGTACGTATAGGCGTGTGAATCCAAAACAATTATATCTATCCTAAAAGTTTATAATATAAAGCATAATATTAATAAAAATTCAACACCATTTATATTTATTATTCACGTATCAAGAAATTGCAAATAATTATAGCAAGTTTGCAAGTGGGTTACTTTTGGTGTCCCTCAACAACAATAAACTCGACACGTGTGGTATAGGTCCTTCTGATTTGATCGTGGCACTGTCACGTGGAACCGTGTTATGTTATAACTCTATAACATGTTCAATGTTCATTCATTCCCTTCCAAAATTGTTAATGTGTCCATTGCACATAATCGTCTTTTGTCTCCATCTTGTAATGAAAAAACAATGAGTAGTAGTACATATATTTTCACATTAAAATTAAATAACAAGATAGTATATAATATAAATTGGTGGTTTTGTTTTCGGTTTTTCTCGTTTGAAAGTCAATTTAAGCTGCCATGATCAATGGGTGTTGTCGCACTAATGATGCATTTAAGCTCCCTTAACGGCGGTCAAGGGTCGGTGTGCCGTGGCAAACGGTTGTTCATTTTGCATCTCACGTGGTTCATTCAATTTTTAACACACATAATAAATAAATAAATATTCCATAACAAGAAGCTGAGAATAAATATTAAAGAATTAACTAGATTGCTTTCATTATTTGATTGTACCAATTTTTTTTTCTTTCTTTCTTTAGAAAAAAATAAACTAGATTGCTTTCTTAAAGACGCATGTGATGATTCATCAAAATAAAAAAAAAAAACAAAGAAACATGGAATGTTTATCTTTTTCCTCAAGAAGCATGAGATTATGAGATATCAATATTTTACAAAATCTTTTGGTGTTAAACTCATAATTTAGTATGTAAAATTTAATTCAACTAACAATATCGAAATTGATAGATTGGATTACTTCACCAAAATTTAAATTTAAAACCTTTTAATTATGTGTACGAGTTTCAATGATGTTTACTACTTCGTCTATACACTCAAAAAAATTGATGATTTAATTCTACATAACATGCAATAAACATAAATTTAAAAATAACTAAAGATGGTTTGTTAATTTATTTCCTAAAAAAAAATGGTTTGTTAATTTACACCCACTCAATTTTTGTGGGTGTGCACTACCAAATTATTTTTTTTCTAAAAACTTTATTCATTCAAAATAGTAGAATATAAATAGAAAAATAAAACAACACATATTCATCACCACTAAAACTAAAAAGAACGAATATGAGAGTAAACTCACAACATTTAAGTTAGTAGTAAAAAATGGTAAAATGCTTTCATATGTGATAAAATCAAAGTGAATGGAGTACCTATGTCTCCAAGTTTGTAACATTGATGTCCAAATAATTGATTGGATATATAATGAATCGAAATTGATATGTCAATATGAATAAAGTGATCATAAAAAAAGATGAAAACCAAAACAACGGTGACAAACAAAACAACATAGCATTTAGACAGCGAAATCAGAGAAAAACACAGAAGCAAAACAATAAATTCGTGTGAAAACCATTTATAGAGAGAGAGAGAGAGAGAGAGAGAGAGAGAGAGAGAGAGATGATGCAAATGGGCGGTATTCCAAAAATATGGTCCAAAATCACCCTGATCCGATGGACAAGAAAGAATGAAGAGAAGAGTTGGAGAGAAGCTAGAAAAAACGGTCAAATAACTTTTTTCATATTTTTTGTACACATTAACAAGGTATAAAGATAATACAAATGAGGGTATGGGGCATGTTTTTAATACTCTCTATTCATTTTTTTCTAATGGCATATGTATATATAGGAGAAAAGGGAAACCAAAATACAAGGATGAAGGATCGTCATATGTGATCTAAAACCCCACAAAAGTAAAATGGATACACCAACAACACCGCCTAAGATAAAACTAAAACACCAACGATAGCAAAGAAAAAACAGAAAGAAAAAAAAAACCTTTCTCCCTCTTAGTGCCCAAAATACAGGAAGAAAGGACAAATTCTACATCACCAGAGAGATATGACACATGAACTTAGAAAACAGACCTGAACCCCTGCTCAAAAGACACCCAAAAAGATCCTTACACAAAAAGGCTACCGACTCCAGCAGAGAAAAAGTTCGACTACCCACTCATATTGAGAATAAGGGGAATCAGAGTGTCATCCGAAAACCAATACCATGAAGTGAACTAGATCTTATTGTTCAATTCCTCCACATTTAGAACCTTAAATGGTTCACATAACATAATGTCATGTCAATAAAGACACTGTCTAATCTTATCTCTCGTAGCTATACCCAAGAACCCCTAAAAAAAACTTACTAGATTCCCTGACAAAATCCATCCTTAACTCACCCATCTAAAAATCCTATACCACACTTTAGTGGCCACCCCACAAGCAGCAAAAAGATTATTTACAAAACTCGAAGGAAGCCACAAAAAGTGTGCAAACTGAACACGCAATATCAAATAGAACCCTGTGCATACTCAAGTTTGCTCTAGTTGAAACCATAGAAAGGAGAAACTGCTAGAATAACACATGAACCTTATAATGAGCCAAACTTTTCCAAACCATCCCCATCAGGTGGGGCAACTCTACTGCCTTACCACGCTCCCCTGCAGGGATAGATGCAACTTGTAGGCTTTGTGGGCTTGTGCCCACACCAAGTTTTTAGAAACGATTTTTTTGGTAGTATAATGCATCAATAGTTGACATTTTTACCACATAGATTATACTTATCATAGATTATTTATTTCTTGGCCCACAGTTATCATCATATATCTCATTCTATTATTAAGAATTAGATGCAAAATCAAGTTCGAGATGACTCATTAAACGATTGTTTAGTTATTTTTATAGAGACATATCATTCAAAGTTTCCATAATATAAATAATCATAGAAGACAATTATTAATGTCACAAAATTTTATATATAGTGCCCCCACTATTCAAAAATCCTGGATCCGTCACTGCTCCCCTGAATCCACCTCTGAGAGTGTCATGGGCTAACCGAACCGAGTACACCCCATTTGTAGAGATCTTCCAAGACCAATAGTCATCACCTACAAATAGTTGACTCTTATCTAACACTACTAATAAATCAACCACCAATGTCTGCTCCTTGACAAACAACTTACGTCTCCACCTCAGATCCCACTCCCATACACCTGCAACTATAGAACCCTCTCCAACTTACAATAGATGTTGAAGGAAAACCTTATGCAACCTAAAAAATCTCACTCCAAGCTCCCCCTTTAGTTACTATGTTTATGTTTGAAACAATGTATAAGTATAGATGTCTTATTTTTTTTAAAGCAATGTATAAGTACAGAAGATAAAAAGTATGAGAGAAATATATATATATATATATATATAGTATGATATTTGTATTTTGATGTTTATCATATTCTATTCGGTTACTATTATAAACAAAAATTCTTTTTTTAAGTTTATTTTATAACTTATGTTAATGGTCTATATTATAAACTAGATAAATCAATTATTTAATTAGTCTAAATAAATGGAATATTTGCTTATAATAGTAATCGAAGGAAGTACTAAACATTTAATAACGGTTTAAGTTACATAAAAAATCAAGATAGAAAAACCGAAGGTATCATATGTATTTCATACCAGATATTAAAAATAACAATCCATTGAAATTCATTTTTATATCAAAAATAAAACTCATATTACTAAAAAAGTTGGGTAATTTTAAGAGTATTGAATTTAGGAGAATTAAACCCACCGTTTTGATGGATGATCAACTCGTATTCAATTTTTATATCAAAACTAAAACTCCTATTAGGCAAAAAGTTAGGTAATTTAAAGGTATTGAATTTAGGAAAATTAAACCCACTATTTGATGGATGATCAACTCATAGATCTATATTTAAAACTCTAACCACAACCAACATCTCCTTTTAGAAATACAAGTAAAACGTCTTTACAATCGAGATGGTGACTGAGTATGTGTGAGATAAAAAAAAAAAAAAAAAA
>Ga0099826_10002342_pt1 | contig 12182 bp, 6 predicted proteins | sample Mtrugardesep15_FD_76830 | JGI IMG/M metagenome (GOLD analysis project Ga0099826, IMG submission 76830) | Root nodule microbial communities of legume samples collected from California, USA - M. trunc garden sep15 | ecosystem: Host-associated > Plants > Roots > Nodule | place: USA: California...
AAAGGTAGAAATTAATGTTTGTTGTTAGAGAGCTAGTTGAAGGGTAATTTCTTGTAACCTTTTGTATATATTTGCAAAGAACTCTTTGATAGTGAATTGGGGAGATCAGTCTCCACATATTAGGTTGTTATTGGACCAAACTGGATAAAAATTATTGTTTGTTGATCGTCTTCTATACTACTCTTCTATTTTGTCGTTCTCCGATTCAATTTTGGTTTGGTTTAGATTGTGGTTAGGTTTGTTGTTATCGCGTGCAATTGTATTGATTATTGGTTGTCATTGACCCTTGCTCCATGCATCACGGTTTATTGGTGCGAGTTTTGATTTGAATTCACAACGAGTATCTTTACATGTCATAATGAGACAAATTGTTAGCATGGTTTTAAACACCAAAAATTATCAGTGGCCTAAAATAAGCAAGTAAACAATTGTACTCTAAAATTTCATGTTCTCTTATTTCTTCTATTGATTATTCTCTTTTTACTAAATACAATTATACTAGTTTGACGTCCTTTTTATATATGTTGATGAATTGATCTCACATAAAATGACATAGATGAAATTAACCATGTTAAAACTTTTTTGGACAGCAATTTCAAGATCAAAGATCTTGGAAAAGTAAGATATTGTTTAGGCCTTGAAATTGCTGGATCTGAGAAAGAAACAATTTTAAACCAAAGAAAATACACCCTTAAACTCTTTATAGAGTTTGATAACCTTGCCAATGAACCATCCCCAATAACTTGTGAGACTTCCTTAAAACTTCATAGTTCAGATTATGCCCCTTGTGAGGACCAAACTCAATTTATGAGACTCATAGCAAACTTTTATACATAACAAACGGCTAGACCGGGTATTTCCTTTGACGTTAAACAGATAAACAAAGGGATATGCAATTTTCTTATGACCGTCTCTCATCTATTGGAAGTCGAAGAAACAATCCACCGTTTTCAGACCCAGCTCTAAAGCTGAATACAGAGCTTTGGCCAGTATTACATGTGAGCTTCAATGGCTAAAATTTCTCTTTGAAGACGTACACATTCTATTTAACAAAGTTGCATATGTTATTTATTGACAAGTAACCATTGTACTTAGCTTACAACTCCATATTCCACGAACTCGCAAAACTTATCAAAATCGATTATCATCATTCCCGAAAAGACAGAACAAACTCCTCATCGATTTATCCCTTATACTATATCTACTGCTAAACACAGATGTCCTTGTTATCCCACTTCATAAACTCGACTACTTAAACACATTGATTTTGATTTCAACTTTGAAAATCTAAAACGGAGAACCAACAATTGCTTAGCATATTATTTGTAATGAAACTGTTTTCCATTGATAATATAGGGAATATCCCGATTCAATTCAGACACACACCATTGTACTTTGTAAATTGATGCAAGTGTATTTTACATAACACATAAGAAGAATTATATAAGTAAAATCTAACAGAAAACTTATAGGATTTTATTTTTCTTAAAGAAGGTCTTCAAGTGCCATTGTTGTAATCCTGCTACTATGAAGCTGACGAAAAAAGAGACGAAAATAAACAAGAGCATTCCACTATCGGTTATGTAATTGACCTCTAGCATTTCTGTATTTCTGGAAACGGAAAAGGGTAGATTAAAAAAAGAACGATATATGCACCTGAAAATTGGATTATGAATAGACAAACAAATGTACATTCTTACCGTTGAAGAAGATAGGACATCTCATCCTTAATGGACAAGGCAGTTTCATGCAAAATTTGTACCTCAAGTGCCATTTTCTGTAACATGTTAGAGAAAACAAATCATGCCATAAAATATTTTCCTTCTAATAAATTTGCACTTTAAACTCATCATTTATATAATATACTCAAAAGGGTTACTTTACTTACATCAATGTTACTTTTCTTTGCAATTTTGGGCCAATCCCTGGCATTCACACCAGTTTTCCACACAAAATCAATAGAGAGAACTTGAGGATCATGTGTTTCATCTCCCCAGATACATGCCAAGAAGTCACCACTTTCATGTGCCACAAACGAAAACTGGCCCGATTGAACATGTTCTGCCAAATGATGTGAGGCAGTACCTCCTTGCGAAGTTAACTAATCATCAACAACCAACATTCAGCTTTACATATCTAGCTAAATTGAACAATTATTTTATAAATAATTAACCTTTTGTTGTATATACATCATCGTAAACAAATGTAATGACGAATTCCTACGAATATCTAGAGTGTGTTTAAGAGAAGTTTCTCTCAAGTCATGTATATCTAGGCATGGCAACCTGGTGGTACCGCCCCCAAACTTGTCCTGATTTGATGGATTTTCCGTTTTGATTGGGTTTTTCGGTGTAAGTTTGGGTTTTTCCAATTTTAAACTACAGATAAGGGGAGGGTAACAGGCACTCACCTTGAACCTGAATGTACGAAATTGCTTTGTTTTGGTCATATGTTGTTATGCATCATGCAAGCATCTAAATATTATACCTACTTTTGAGATGTTTTTTGAACTTCTAATCAATGTGAACCTATGAAGCACGGACATTCCTCGGATTAGGTGTGTCCTGGTGTTGGACACGACACCAACATTTGTAATTACACCGCATTATGTGATTTTTTTCAAATTATTAGTTGTGTCGGCGTGTCTGTGTCGTGTCCGTATCCGTGCTTCATAGATATGAACATGTTATCAGATTATCATCCCTAGTTTAAAATTGACAAATACACATTGTGTTGGATGTGTTTCCTACCCCAAATGCATTAGTTTACACCAAAAAAAAGAAAAAAAACATTTGACAATGATAAACTTCAATCCTAAATGGTGACTTGGTTGAAAGATAAATTCCTCAATCCTAATATAAAATACATTTGACGTTTTGCTCATATTTCATTTTAGCACTAGTATAAATTAATAGACATACCCGAACGGTGATGGTCTGGTTTTCTTTGGGATTGACAATGGAATAGTTGCCAAATGTCATCAAATAGTTCTTCATGTTTTCAGCAAAGCATCTAGCATGTCCAGGTTGCAAATCAAACCTCATGGATTGAACTGAACATGAAAACAGTCCCACAGCTAGAACAAGAAGAAACAGAAAATAGGGTTGGTGCTTTAATTCAACCATTTTCATAATAGTTTGTGAAATGAGAAGAAGAAATTAGTGGAGGTAGCAAATAGTGGACGGTGGTCAATTAGTACTTCAAGTACAATATCTTTTGATGATGTGTTTTTCCAAATTTATTTGTTACGTGGTTAAATTTTATTGGAAAATGCACGTAATTTTTCTTTTTCCTTTAATCACATTGGTTGTTTCATATTTATTGCATTCAACGGGCTATTACCTTTTTCCATCTTTACATTAGGAAAAATACATTAATTTACGGAAAAAATCTCAAGTGTTACTCTTTTCCTTCTTTACTATTTTTTTTAGTCAAGTATATAAAATTCATCAATTTAATTAGGATTTTTTCTACTTACATCCAAAAACAACAATTTCATTAAAAAAATTCGACAATATTGAACTACGTAAATATTCCCCTCCTCTCTTAAATAACATCCATGGGTGTGTGACCCAAACATTAAAGATTGAACTACGTCTTTTCGATAAATTTGTTACATAGGTAAGTTGCTTTTTCAACAATGATCGTATGAATTTTCATGTTATTACTTCTATATTCGTTTTGTTGTTTGCTTTTGGTAATTACTAGATGTGTTGTTTAAGTTTGTAAGTATAGTGGTTTACGTGAATTGAGTTTACGTACACCCACTTAAACTCAATTTACCTTTGCTAAGGATTGTACGTAAACTCAATTTACATGAGCTAAGGAAAACTCACTTTACTTAGGATATCTAAACTGCTATGGAAAACTCACTTTGCGTAAGATATCTAAACTGATTTTGCAAAATCCACCTAAATTTACATAACTTGTAACATTTTTAAACCAACTTACTAGAATTTCAATCAAGCAATTGCTAGTTATGTTTTTACTTTTTTCGATAAATGGACATCGAAGAAGAAAATGTTGACGCCGTCATTGATCGAGTGGAACCTGAAATAAAATTCAAAGGTAAAGGTAACATCTTATAAATGAATCTAACATGTTATAAGATTCATAATGATTGATCAAATATCAAATAATACAACAAAAAATGTAACACCTTTGTCAAATCTACATAACACGGATCATCTCAAACATGTTACCCTTGAGCTTAATTAGAAGCTTACAGCTTCAGATAATATTGTGTAACTTCTTGAAGTCTATGATGTTTCATATTACATTAAAGTGAGCAAGATCCATACTCTCCCTTACTCTTATTCATATTGCAAATCAGAAGTTAAAATTCCACAACCTAAACTCTTTTATAAGGTCTCTCCATGAACACTTGCAAGCTTATGAAAACATGTTACATTGCCTAGAAATTTACTTATCTTAGTTGCAAAGTTCCTCTAAGCTAGATTATAATACAACCTAGGTCTTACATGTGCTTAAGATGCACACAAAAGTCTTTTCTAGTAAAGAGTAAATGCTTAAGTATGCACAAACACAGGGATTCTAGTTTGTACATTTCTTCAATAGATAAAAATAAGTTCTTCATTCATTTCATCCGGAATTAGTTCTTTCTACTATATTTGTAATAAAACTCAAAATATATATTTTTTCGAACTGTCATATCATTTCTTTCATTTATTTACAAGCAAACCAAACCTAGCTATAGATCATCAACTTGAGACTTCATACAAGCATGTTGATTCACATGTGCAATTTGTTTTTCTACCAAAGGGACGTGTAGTTATCCACTGGCAGTCAGTTCAACGTAGAAGGAAATATGCAAACAGAAATAGAGAAGAAAGCCGATCAAAACCAATTACACAATCTCCCTCTTTGAGAAGTTTGTTTGCGCATTTTGTTGTGCCTTTTAGCGATGAATATGTGATTTGAGATGACGAATGACGATGAGTACGTGATTTGGGAGATAGAGATGATGAATACGTGAATTAGGTTTCTAGAGCTTGAGCTACGAGTTTTGGATTTAATTGCAATTTTTTATTTCATTTAAAGAGCACTTTGGTTATTTTTAGGCGTAACTGAAGTTTTCTGAGGTATAAATAGAAAATTTATTTAATTCGAGTGGAGTTGGACTCGGACTTGCAAATCAAGAGAGGCCCAATTTCAAGTTTAATTTTATATAAAAAAAACTATTAAATTATTTAAAAAAAGAAAGATAAAAAATATGATGGATTTCCTCTGTTTTGTTCCTCTTTAGGTAAATCATTTTATGTGGAGGCTTGGGAGATTGTTTATCAAACAGGCAAAATTGATGACAAAATGTGTGAATTGCCTGTCAAATTGTGTTATTTGTCACATGCAGGGGCGGAGCGCCCAGGCTCAGCTCCAACTTTCCTTGTAGCAAGCCCAACAATTACTAGAATTTTTAGTTTTTCCTGCGGATTTACCTGCGGAGTTTTGGGCAAATTCTGCAGGAAACACATTTCCTGCAGATTTTGCCATGGATTTAGGTTCCCAGGTGAGGTAATACTAGGATTTTAGGATCCGCAGGAAAGATATATCTGCAGGAAACGTGAAACTATCCGCAGGAAATGTGAAATTATTCGCAGAAAAAAGTAACGTTTTGCGATAATTTTTTTGCCCAGGCTCTATAAAATTCCTGGCTCCGCCACTGGTCACATGTACACATATTGCAACTGGCATCTATTTTTTATTGTGTAGATTGTATTGTTTTTTGGAGGAAAATTAACATATGAACAAAAAATTTATTAAACTATTTATTAATTATATTTACTTTTTTTGACACATTAACTATATTTACTTAGATGCATTGATTTTAGTTTTAACTTTGAAAAAAGTTTAGTTGCTTTTAATGAGGAGAATGTTGAAATATAGGTAGTTATACTCTCATTTTAGAGTTAGTTAGGATACTAGTTCGGTTACTACATAAGTGACAAGGTTGACTCATTTGTACCGACTCTTTCATCTTTGTATCATTTCAACTATCATCAATATAAATATTTCTAAACTTTTTCTCTCTATTTTCATGAATGCTATGTCTCTCAACAGAAAACTTATACTAACTAATAGTGACTAAAAGCTACGATAAGACTAATTTAGAACTAGCTTGTTCATTAATTTGCTTTGATGATACTTACATTCACTAATCACCTACTTATATAAGTTAGAAATTGGCATACTCTAACCAACTAAACAATGACTCATCATATTGAATCTATCTAGATCCTTCTATAAAGTATAATTCATCCTCAAAAATTTCTGATGCAACTTGGATCTATTTGGTTCTGTTGAGTTTGGGTCATTAAAAAAAAAACATAAAGCAAAGAGAATAAACAATTTCTCATCTTAATCCGCTTGAGTTTGTCTGGTGGTATTGACTTGAGAGCTGAGAGTGTGTTCTTCGTCAAGGTTTTGAAAAAAACAATTTCTCATCATGTTGTTTTCCACGAAACTATTTTCCATTAATAAAAAAGGGAATAATCTCAATCAATTTAAACACCTCATTATTCTTATCCTCTAAATTGAAACCAGTATAAATTAGAGATAACTTACAGAGCACATAAGAAAAAATGTATTAACTAAATCATAACAAAAGAATTATAGGATTTTATTTTTCTTAAAAAATGTCTTCAAGTGCCATAGTTGCAATCCAGCGACTGAGAAGCAGATTAGAAATGAAACAAAACTCAACCATAACATTCTGGAGTTGGTTGTTGAATTGAAATCAAGCATTTCTACACCTCTGGAAAAATAAAAATAGTCAATTAAGTAAGCATCATGTACCTAAAAATTGGATTAAGAATACACTAATAAATTTGCATGCTTACCGTTCATGAAGATAATTTATCTCCTCCTTGATGGACAATGCAGTTTCTTGCAAAATATGTACCTCTAGTTGCATTCTCTGTAACATCTTAATTACTGAAATCAAATCATGCAATGACATATAGTATGATAAATTGATCTAATGTAAAAACCAAACTTGTGCATAATAAAAGAAATTGTGCACTTTAGACAAGGTATGTAGAAATTAATTGTGACCAAATAATTGGGATAATATATGACTTCCTCATATATATTTATATAATACTGAAGGACTATTTAACTTACATCAATGTCACCTTTCTTTGCAATTTTAGACCAATCCTTGGCTGCCACACCAGTTTTCCACACAAAATCAATAGAAAGTGTTACTTGAAAATCATGTGTTTTATCCCCAAAGAAACACACCAAGTAATCACCACTTTGATGTGCCACAAATGCAAACTGCCCCGACTGAACATGCTCTGCAAAATGATGGCCGGCCGGACCTCCATGTGTAGATACCTAATCAACAACAGTTAAATCGGATAAATAACCCATCAATATTCAATTTTACGAGCAGGTATTCTATGGTTAAAATCGCAAATAAAAAATATTTAGACACACTAGAATCAAATGAAGAAAAAAATATTTAATTATATCAGTCAATATCATTTAATTTTACTTTCTTATATTTTTTTTATTTGATTTGTCTAAATGTTTTTTATTTAGGGTTGTGTCTATAGAAGAATTGCTCCTGAAATATAAATGATTTGGATGAGCACATATAAAAATAATATTAGATAATTACTTTTAAAATATACATTGTTTTTTATTTTTTTTATTTTTGATCACTTATTATAGGGAGGGTAATGTTTGTGCTGATGGGTTTGCTAACTATGGTTTAACATTGTCATTTGTAGATATGTTTTGATTGTACTTATTATAATTGATTTTATATATCATCAAGTTAATTCTTGTTCAACCTAAAACTGAAGCCTTTGAATCTAAAACTTATTTAATAATCAAATATGGTGTTCAATTCACTCTTACATAAATATATCAAACATGAAAGGATCATAATCCTCTGAACCACGTGTTTAATGGACAAATATTTAAACAATGGGTACAAAAAAGAATGATGTTTTTTACTCAAATAATGTATAAATAAATCAATATACCTGAACAGTAATAGTGTGGTCAGAGGGCAAAGGTTGACCCTCATTTGGATTGACGATTGAGTAATTGCCAACTGTTACTGAATTTTTCTTGATGTCTTCAGCAATGCATCTAGTAAGTCCAGTTTGCAAATCAAACCTCATGGATTGAACTAAACATGAAAACAATCCTACCTCTAGAACAAGAAGAAAGAGCACATGTGGTTTTGGGTTTGATCCGATCATATTCACAAATAAATGACCTAATTGTGTTGATTTCGAATGGCGGAGGGTTGTTTCGCTGATATATGTATATGTGCAAAATCAACTTGTTTCCAATTTAGCTAAACAAATTATTATTTAATAAAGACTATTTTTTTTTTGGTTACAATAATAATAATAATAATAATAATAATAATAATAATAATAATAATAATAATAATAATAATAATAATAAAGACTATTTAATATCATTTATAAGATTGGAATAAAAAAGATTATTTACCAAAATTATGATAGCAATAGTATTTACAATTTTCAGTAATAAAAAAAAGTTTTTGCAATTTTTAAGTCAAAGTTTGACCTAATGTGAAAAGAAGATAACTTTGACTTAAAGGTTCTGGATTCGAGTTCACGGTTGCCTTTTTAGAAAAATAAATATAAATATCTTGTATTAATTTTTTTTGAATTTTTTATTATTAATAATTGTGTATGCCTCTCAAAAATAAAATAAAATAAACGTGCATGTTGAAGGTTTCAAAAATTTTAGAAAATTAGTGTTTTTTTTTATTAATAGAAAATTAGTAATTTGTTTAGTATGGGGAAAAGGAAAGAACATAAACAAGGAAAATCTAGCTAGACCGTTGCCTCAAGACACCTAAAAAACCCGTCAAAAACACATACACAATTTATAGAGAAGGAGACATCCACAACATTAAACTACATCCAATTGAGCACTATGTTAGGTCAATCAATCAGCACAGTCATTTTCTTCTCTTAAAGTATAATTGAAATATATGAAAATTAATGTTCACGCATAGTGTTAGGTTAAAAAAAAACAATAAAAGACCAAAATACCCCTTCATCACTTAACTGCGGCTGACTATGAATTTCTCGGCAGTTAAGTGCTGCTAGATCTATCAACAGTTAATTGTCGATGCATTCAATTATGCAGACAGTAGGTTCTGCATAATGGATTCAACCCAATTTTTGGCCTATTTTTACTTGTAATTCAACCAAATCATTTTCAGAAGCAATACAACTCATATACCATTTATAATCAGTCATAAACAAGAACAATACATAATCTTTTACAATTGACCATAATTAAATCATTCCGACATTTCGTTAAAACTACACGAATGTTTGAAATTCATCAAACATTAAAGAGTGTTTAAAATTAAACAACACATTACATATAATTATATAAAATCTCTATTTACATTCTACGCACATGCAGATGGAACAAACACACATATAATATATTATCTTCAACCATATTCCTAATCATAAATTCTACGTCACGATCGTCACGAATAAGTCAAGGAACATAGCCCGCCGTTTTCCACACGTGTTCATCTTTATCTTCTCCCAGGTCTATGCAAGGAATTTGAGCAAATAAGTGACGTGCATATTGATTTTCACCAAGATACTCAAAATATGTTTTAAGTTGTGCCTTCAAATCATCAATAGTGTCGGTCAGAGTTATCATAACCTTAATTGTCTTTTTGAAAGAAGAGTACCGAACACCTTCAATTTTTGCAACCTCAGACATGTTTCACTTCATAAAAGTTTTATAAAAAAAAAAATTATACATTATAATGAAATTAAATGAAACGTAATAACAAATAAAAAAGTATATCGAATAAAAAGTATTGCACTAGTTCCACCACATAAAAGTTATATTTTCATATATTTATATAAATTATATAATGTTAGTTATATATTGGCCACAAAAAATTGGCGTTACAATATCGACCCCAAAAAATATGTCGGTGTGATTTCTACCAAAAAAAAAGGATTAACATCGACAAAAAATCACTCTTATCGCATCAAGTGAAATTGAATCTTCTTCATCTCCCCAATAACTTCAAATTCTTATTTTGCTTTTTCGGTAGTGTCACACAAAATAAGTTTTTCTTTGTTTGACTCTTTTTTCTGTGGGGGGTGGTTTCTCTCCCTTTTCAATATTCATGAGATCACAGAACCTAGCATGTTGGTCCAAATACTCAAATTCTCAAGTCGATGCATCGATACTCCTATATGATTGTTCCACTCCGTAGATGATGGAGGTAGTGGATAACCATCTTTCAAAAAAAAAAGCACAAAATGATCGGGAATTAAGCTAAGGCACATGATGAGGTTTTTTCGCTTAGCAGGTGGTAGCCCACTTAGTGGGAAAAAAGATTATGAAATTTCAATTTCATGATTTGTCAACAAGACCACACACCTATTGTAATAATTTGCAACGATGTGTCTCATGTCCGGAAGCGTCAACCACTTATCAACAAGTGCAATACCACCACTATTTGTGGGAGGATGTAAGCCATTTAAAATGTAGTTATAAAGATCATCACCCACATATACCCCCACATAATCATTTCTATGATCTTTCAACTCTTGAATAAGATGTCTACGAATCATGATATGAATTTCTTCGGTCAATCCCAAGAACTCGGCTATAGCCCGAAATCCACAATTTCCATCGCCAATAACATCCACCACTTTTTCAATAAATGGAACCATGAACTTTGGCATATAATCAATAGGGATCAAAACCAGAATAGATGTTGGAACCAAAATAGGCTTTGGAACCGGAGTAGACTTTGGAAACCGAGTAGGTGGTGGAAGTGGGGAACATGATGTTTTACCAAGAAGAGCACCTTTCCTTTTAGGAAATGATGATGTTGTTGGTGACGGTGAGAGTTGACTATCAGGATTTTGGGAATCAACACACTCCCACGAAGACGTGATTCGACTAGTCGATGCCACTTTTGCTCTACACCTCGCAATATCCACTTTTTTCTTGGCTCCCTTGGTTGGTACTTTTTGTGGTGGTGGAGACAACATTGTGGTGTCTGGAAATGCCAATTGCAGCAAAATCTCTTTGATTTCTAGCTTCATTTGATAAGGGACTTTCTTGAGACGTTCTTGAACATAATTCCACTTCTACACGACAGAAAAACTATCTTCATTACTTTCTTCATCCATACATAACTTATTCCAATGATGTGTATCTCATCCAATAAAACAGGCTTGTAGTCACGGATTTTAGTAGCAATAAAGTATGCACATGGTAGCCCATACGATGTTCTGTAAACACAACCACAAATTTCCTTGTCCATACACAATGTTTCCCTACAACGTTGCTCTTCCATAACAATGTTGCCCAAAACATATCTAGACACATAACTTCCTAACCGATAGTACAAATTGACGTCTTTGAATCTATGTTCCAATACGGTACAACTCCGACCAAATAATGTTTGTATCGCTGTTAACTGGATAACCAACATATCATGTATTTTCTCCCTCCCTAAAAAAAATTATTTTCTCCCAACAAGTACCCAAATCACCCACACTATTGCTCAAGTATTTCTTTACTAAAGCATGAGCCGAAGATGCAACACATGGTCTGTCCATGCACTCACTATTTTCTCATTAACAACATCCAAGGTGGCAATGGCATAGGTTAGAAACTCTGGAAAATCATTACAAACATTTTGGAACTCCACTAATGCACTTGCTTATAATTCTTGAGTGGGTGATTCAACCATAACATCCCATGCTCTCATTATCATCTTCACTACATCACCATGTTTCACCTCTTTCCCATCCTTTTTTCCCAAAGGATATTAACAATATAAGATGAACATGACTTTAACATTTTTCTGCATATGAAAGTAAAAAATTATTGCACTACTTTCAGGGAGAACACTTGCAAATCAAAGCTGTATCCCTGTCAGTCACAACCACCTTAGGCATATTATTCTTTGACTTAAGAAGTTTAAGCATCATTTGTAAATCCCATATAAAGTTTTCCTCTTTCTCATGTGTCATAAATCCAAAGCAAACAGAATATGTCAAATGGGTCGAGGTGACCCCAACTATCTCAAACATTGGCATCTTGTACATGTTGGTTTTGTAGGTGGAGTCCATAACCAAAACCGTTGGAAAATTGTTAAACAACTTAAC
>Ga0099826_10002343_pt1 | contig 12180 bp, 12 predicted proteins | sample Mtrugardesep15_FD_76830 | JGI IMG/M metagenome (GOLD analysis project Ga0099826, IMG submission 76830) | Root nodule microbial communities of legume samples collected from California, USA - M. trunc garden sep15 | ecosystem: Host-associated > Plants > Roots > Nodule | place: USA: California...
GAGCTGTTGAAGAGTTGGTAGAAAATTGTTTACAAGATAAAATTTAGATGACATGGGTCTCTTTCAATTTAATAAGAAGGTCTCATATTTATATTTTAGAAATGCAACAACATTATAACTCTTTATTTGCGATAGCTTGCTATTTATTTGAGTGGATATGAAACTTAATATTGTTTTGGATCTCAATAGAAATTTTACTTTGCTAAAAATGTGTCATCTCATATGCATCTATAATAAGGAAAGGAATAATTCTCTAGTACTATGTTATTTATCTAAGCAAAAGATAGTGATGAGTAACTAGATAATCAAGAATCTCAATCTTAAATATTTTGGTCTACCTATGGGTGCTAGTTCGAGGAAGGAGTTTAATGGGAAACTTATGTTGGAGGTTCTAAGAGCACACTTGGCTGTTGGCATAATAGGTATGTTTAGTCTTGAGTTTGGATTTGTTCAATTTATTTACCTCCTTTTATTGTCTATTTATGAGTGAGATAGACTCACTAATCTCTCTCATAAATAGACAATAAATATATGGCAGATAAATGAATCAAATCCAAATATGTTAGTTTTAGAGGCCAAATATTTCTCATAAACTCAATATTAAGTAGTATTTCAATCTTTCATACTTAAGGAATCCGGTTAAAGTTTGGAAGCAAGTGGTGCAAACTCTAAGAAATTTTTGCCCAGGCGGAACTAATGGAGAGAAGAAAACTGTGTTAGGTGGTCTAAGTGGCGTAGGCGTAAAGACTAAAAGGTGGTTTTGGGGTAAACAATCTACCGATGATCTTCATCGTCAATTTGAGTTTGCTAACTAAATGACGGTGGTGATTATATTGGTAGATGATGTTCGGTTGTTAAGGCAATTTTGGCTTGCAAATATAGCGTTGAGGTGAGCTAATCTCCAAATGAGATTAGTGGGTATTCTTCCAATGATCCTAGATGGTGGCTGCATATATATTTCTAAGGTCGACTTTTGATATCATTTTGTAAAATCATTCAATAACTTACAAGAATGAGTGACATATTACAAAGGATGATTGATTCTAAATAGTCCATCGTCGCGTCAGAATCTTCTATCACGCAACGATAATCCATTAATTGGCTCAGATCCTCAGTCCCCATGCGCGGATCAGAGGATTCAAAATGGGATACTACTAACGTCGTTTGAGTATAGCGGAAGGGGCAATGCTAGACTACCGAGGCGAACCAGTTTGAATATCGGTTGAGTGGTACAAATGTCCGCCGCAGCAGACACGCCTCCAAGAAGATTAACAGTGATTAGGTTTAGGTGATATTTATATATCATTATTAATTATTAGGTTTTGATTACTGCTCTCTGCCTAGCACATTTTGCTCTCATCCAACTGAACTTTTGAAAATACCTCTATATTAGTTAACTAACACAAGTGTAAATTTATGCATTAGTTAAGTAAAACGGCGTGACTTAAATCATGCAAGTGTTAATCTCTACACGAGTTAACTCACGCAGGAATTAACACCAGTATGAGTTAACTCAGGTCAATATCAAACCATTCATTTTTCACTTTTTTGCAGGAATTAACACCAGCGTACTCACGCTGGTATCAAACCATTCATTTTTCACTTTTTTTGCACATGTGTGGGTGGAGTTAACTCATATCAATAAAATAGTATGATGCATGTGCATATGTGTGGGTGGGGTTAACTCATTTTAATAAAATAGTATGATGCATGTAAGGTAGTAGGTTTGTTGTCATGCTAGTATGATGCATGTAACGACCATGCTTGACTTGAATTTTAATAAAAAAAAAGTGATGGACTTGGTTTGTTGTAAGGATAGTAGGTAAGACAGGTATATGTGTGACAGTGGGATAGAATCATGCATATGTGCTAAAAAGTAAAGAAAAAATATGAGCGTGAGTTGTTTAACTCACACAACGTGAGTTAAGTCACGTATGACTATTTTTAAAATGGCTGTAGGACGCGAGTATTTTGTGTTGGAGAAAAGCAGAATTCTTAGGTTTTTAATTAGCCTGATATTGATGAATCTAATGGCCCACTGGGAATGGTCAATATGTTGTGTGCGCCAGGATAATTCACCTCGTACCCCTACACTTTATCTTCTACCCCAAAAACTATCAAAATTGCCAATTTTATCATTTTTATTTTTTAAATTATCCCTTTCACTTTGAACATTTTTGGAATCACACACATTCATATCCAAAAGTTTTTGATTTGTTAATGTTTATCGAAAGTTAACAACAATTTCGGTAAACTTGAACCATTATCGGAACACTAAGCTGTTGGTTAATCGTAAACTTGATGAAAGTATTCATGTTCATAGTATAGCATTGGTAACGTTGATGAACTTTATGAAAGTTATCCACTCCACTCAGAGTAATCTTTTTTAAAATGAATATCTTGTCGGATGCAGTGTATTCTTTGTCACACCATCAGGAAACAAAGGTATACTTCCCCTAAAAGAAATTTAAAAAGAAAGAAAAAAAAGATTAAATATTTTTTTGACCCTTATAAATATGTCAACTTTTCGTTTCAGTTCCTCTAAAAAATTTCTTTAACTTTTAGTCCCTAAAAAATTTTGCATCTTCATTTTTGATCCCTCATTTAAAGTAAACTCATATGTAAAATTGATATTTTTTAATAAAATTTAGCAAAAAAATTCATAATATTATACGAATCTCTCCCAAAAAAATTTAGAATTTTTTAACAAAACATGAATTTTATATTTTTTACGGTTAAAAATTCATATTTAATTTATCTTTTGTTAAAAAAAAATAATTTTTTTTTTACAATATACTACATATTTCTGCACAATTTCATTAAAAATACAAAAATTAACTTAAAAATAGGGGCCAAAAGTAGTTATTGAAAAATTTATAAGGACTAAAAGTTGAAGGAAAATTTTAGAGAGACTAAAACGAAAAGTTGATATATTTATAAGGACCAAAAACATATTTAACCCAAAAAAAAATTACATTTATTTTGTTCGTGTGATCTGTCTGTACGGATTTAGTATGAAGTGTTTAATAGGTTAAGATTATATCTTTGGATTGTATTTTTGCTGAGTTAATATCTTCTCTATGTTTTTTTTTAAGGAATCTTCTCTATTTAAACTCTCCTCCATTTCTTTCATTTGTAGAGATAAAGACACACAAAAATTCATCGAACCTACCACGGATAATTCATCGAACTTGCGTGTGGACTCGAAACTGGATTGCAAAAAAAAAATGCAAGTGATTATTCATAACTTATAAATAGGCGTATGAATCGTCTGCTAACATAGAAACGATATCCAATTCCAACAACTCCCTTCCAAATGTCATCAAACCATAAATGCCTTTTCGGGACAAGCAAAACATATACTAACTAAAGCAGAGCACGAAGTCACATAAGTCTTGAAAGTCCAGTCGTAGTCTAGATCTGAGAATGAACAAATGACTAAAATTCATCACCGTCCATCAACGACAAGTAAAGCAACCACAACAGATAAAGTCTTTAATGTACGATGAACAACTACTACCGTCAACACGAAGCGTCTACGCACATAACTCTTTCGAGAAACATCCAGCGAAACAAGTCTTGTTGAATCCAAATTGTGGATGCATCCAACAAAACAACACACAAATTAACATAACCAATAACTCCGATCTTAAATCCAGAAAACCCAGATTCAAGATTTTCAAACGAAAACATAGAGTCGGAACCACACCACCACCCATCTTCATCTTCCTGGAACAAAAAGAAAACATAACAGAGACGAAAAAACACACGAGAAAACAGAGGCAAACAACATTGTCGGATACCCATGAGAAAAAAGCCTGCCGACGACCAAGATACATAAGCGTTTGCAATAACCTGCACCTGACAATGATTTATGGTCGCCTGAAGCAAATCGTGACGAGAAGCATCCAACCCAACGACGAACAAAGAAAATCTTGTCGTATTGAATTCTGGAAAGGCCAGCCACAATGGCAGCGTATCCGTCAGAGATATGACGTTGAAACAAACGATGGTGAAAGAGGTGGTGCAGAATTCAGAGCCATTCCTCACACCACCTTCTACAAAGCCTACATGGTGATCGGCTACGAAAGGATTGGAAAGTTCTAGATATCATACTCCATCAATAAATGTATGTGATTTGATAATGTTGGAACATTGGTGTGAAGTTGGAAGAAAATAGGAAGGTTGGAAGATTAAATACCAAGTAATAAAATTTTGAGCTAGGGGCAAACATGCTAAATGGCCCCTAACAAATGAGTAAGTATATAAAAAAAATTGAATTCCTAAAGGGTGAAAATAATTTTCTTGAATATGATAGTTTTTTATTATGTTAGGAAATGCAATATTCAATTCCCTAATATATCATTTTTCAATCAAAATGTATATGGTTTTAGCATCAAGAATAACTCAATTTCTAAGATCATGGATATCGAGCGATAAAGTGGTCATCGATGCCTGCATCAATATTTGATGCAACAAGAACTTCTTCATCGTCATTGATGAGATTTTCAATATTCAAATTTTCATTAGATTGTTAGACATTATCTTCTTCTACAACCAATCCATCATTATACGAAGAATCTTTTACTTGTTTACAAACAACTTATTTGTTTCTCCTTTATGGGATTTTGTTGCTATTTTTTACTACCAGATACAAGTTTCGCAACAAAATATGTGATAAAATAAAGAAAGAAAGCAAATCAAATAATAGCACATGAAACCGTTGTTGGAACCCTTTTTTACTTTCTCTTTAAGATACCGCTGCAACTTTGTCTTTCACTCGTGTGCATTTCTATTTTGTTATATACATTCATGTTGTTATAAATTAGGGATTTGAGCTCATTTTTGTAACATCACATGATAAATTCTGAATGGGCAAAGAACTAAGCCTTAAAATATTTTTTTAATTTGTCAAACAAAAAAGTATTTTTATAACTAATGGATCCTTAACTTTATATTTTGGGCCTAAATTTAGAACTTATTTTGTAGAGCCTAAGACGATCGCCCTCCTCACCCTTATACATGTTAGGAATAGATAGCGATATAACAAAAATAGCATACAATTTATTGATCACTATGAAATAGCTACAGAGATCACCACATATACAATAAAATGAATTGATGATAAATAATTATGTAAACACCGTACAACTGTAGAAAACGAAAATGTATAAAAGAATTAATTTAATGATGAAAAAGACCGACAGACACCATTAATAGCAATTGGCAAACGAATGATGCATGCTGATAAAGAAAGAATTTAGTAAAATTAATTGATAGCACTGCATATACTTCTTATGATTCCAGCAGATCCGGTTAAGGGTTTGATATCTCCCATCTTTATCATAGCAGCAGCAAAGTCTGACTTAAAAGTAGTAGGATTTTTGCTGTATTCAGAAACGATAGAATCTGTAGATCCTCCTCCGCCGAATAAAACTTGATCTGATTGAAGAAGACCCTTCTTCTGAATTAAATTTTTAAAGTAGTTGTTGTCAAAAGAATTTGGTGTAACCAAGTCCAGGGCTGCCAACTTTTGATTGTTTGCGGTGGAACTTAAAGATGGACAACCACGTCGGCGAGTGCTAGCAAATCCAGCATCTATGTCACTTGCATTGTTATATATCCTGTCACGAAAAGTGAAGCATTGAGCTTGTCCGATTGTGTGAGCACCTGATGAGACGAATGTTAATTTGTCGAATAAGCATAGGTTAATTTAAAGATGTGCATGTTGGAACAAATGGATCAGTAATGAACTTACCTGATAAAGTAACCATATCTTTGAGAGTAAGACCTTTATTGGTAAAATGGGAAATAAGAGTTGTTAGATCATCTGTAAATTTTGGAAGGTCTGAATTGGCCAAACTTTTGCTAGCAATGGTAGAGTCTCTTCGTCCGAGTTTTACCGTCCATGATGGACCACCCACCTGCATCATAAATGTAAATATGTCAATATTGTTTGTATATATTATGATATGGTTGTATATTAAATTTCAAATTAACTTAAACTTACAGCAAATGATGCATCACGAGCTGCTACTGCTACAATGTCAGCACAAGACACAACTCCAGGGCATACTTTCTCCACATCAGCTTTTGCTTTATCAATAACTTCAAATCCTCTTACAGAGTTAAGATTTGGAAGTGCACTCTTTTCACTCTCAATTGTGGAGGTGTCGTCTAGCAAAATTGATGCATCACAACCCTGTAAATTAATATGATCATAATTAATACTTTATATGGTTAATCAAAATACATGTATAGGTATAGAATTAATAACTGTTAATAAATCAACAAAAAATTGAATATAAACTAATTACCTGGACAAAACAATCATGAAAATGAAGACGAATGAGAGATGCAGCCATACGTCGCTCCCTAGAGACAGCAGTACGGATCGCAGTTCTGATAGTGCTTAGTGCATTAGGGCATGTGCCATCGTAAAACGTAGAAGACAATTGGGCATCACATATTGAGCTTAGCAGCACCAATGTGACAACAAAACTAATCGTTATTCTAAAAGCCATCGAATGTAAACTGGAATGTTAATTACTTTATACAAGTTGAATATTTATTTTCTTTAACTTGACACACAAGTAAATCAATGAAAAAAGTAATAAGAATATTTAAAGAGAATGAAAATGTTGAAGAGATGATATTGGTTGATGAAGAAGAGGGTGTGAGTTCTCATCAATTTATAGAATGCATACTTATAGTTTGTTGTAATATTGAGAACATTTCATGGTCACTAATGCCCGCTACAAGTTGCAACGCGTTCATTGATCATAAATTAAGTTGCAACCCTTTCACCTTTTGAGTTTTGACAATATATTATAGTGACCGGTTCTCTTTTGGTTGACAATGCCGGTTCATCATGGACACATGTTTTAGTACTTTTCAATATTTTCCTAATTTAAATATTTCTTTTTTTGCTTTGTATATTATGAAGAGTCAACGTTAATTATTATTCATTATAAACCAATGCAGCATCAACCTTGGAGTTGTAAACAAACACTTAAACTTCTAAGGCTATGCTCGGATTGATAATGAAACATAACGGAATAAAATATAATACTAAAATGGAACATAATAAAATGAAATAGAGAATTTATTTTATTGTTTGGATATTTTACAATGAGTGGAACAAATTTCATATTCTAAAATTTTGAGTCATAATAGAATGTAATTAGTATTTATTTTTTAAAGCATGTATTGATGACTGGTCCACCAAAAATCAAATTATTGTGTTTATATTTCTACAATTTTGATATACAATAATACAATTTTGACTAAGTTTTGAGAAACCATACAATAATACAACACGACGAAACATATTCACGTGGCTGAAAGCTCTGCTCTGTATATATCCCTTATAATAGTGTTTATTTTTTTATCATACACACCACAAATAAAATATATTTAACTGCATGTCACATTTACGGATGATTTAATTAATTATGAGGTTAACTGCAAAAGGAGATAAAACTTTTTGTTTTTGACAAAAATATTGGAGAAATCGAATTGCTTAAAATTTAAAAGAGAGAGGATGAACTTTATACGATATTCCTTTAAAAAAAAACCTTTAGACGATATATTTTTTTTATAGTGTTATAAATACTCTTTTTTTAACATTCTATAATATCTTTTCTAATTAAGTGAAATTTATATGTATCACACTTTAAAAGTAGATCTTATGTAAAGGGGTGAAATTTACATAAATACTGCTATTTAGTATTTACTTATGCAAATGTGAAAATATGTCACAATCAAATACCGTTATCCTCCGGTCAAAAAAAGAAAGGCACCAGTGAATTTCTCATTTAGTAGGGAAGTTCAATTCAATATACAGGGGCGATGCTATGACCAAATAATATGTTTGAGTTTTTATATGCATGAGTAGTATATTTTATGTTTAGTTATTCTAATAAGGGTTAATGATGTGTTTCGTCCTTGTAAATAGGGGTCGTTTAAAAATTTGTCTATGTATTCGTTAATCCTTGTTTTTTAGCCTTGCAATGTTTAATCATTTAAAATTTCGTCCTTTGACCAACTTAATCACTGCCACGTCACTGATTAGCTTATGTAACTTGCAAAAAGACCAAAACACCCCTGGCTTCATCTTCTTCGTTTTCCCTCTCGTTTCCTTGCAGATTCACCTGCAACTCCCCTTTGTTCTTCTCCCAGCAACACAACTTTACCGTAAAAAGTACCTATCAATTTTCCTCACCATTCCTTCCATATGCTTAACTAAAAAACTCAATTCAATCACATCTATAACACCACTAACAATAGAATCTCGAAAAGGAATTGATGAGAATCCACTCAAAAAATTTAGCAAACACATGGGAGGCATAAATTCAATAGAATTTTATCAACAACACATTGAAAGAAAAAGATCTCTACACGAATTTGATTCCGGCTCCAGCCATTTCACGAATTTGATTCGGCACCGGCAAGCTTCTGGGCATGATTCCTTGCGAAGAGAAAGGGGTTTTAAGGAAGTGAAGTGATAAGGGGTGTTGATTATCAAACCGTGAGCTGTTGATTATTGTTGTTTTGTGCTATTGATTCTTGTGCAATTTCTTCAATCTGGTTATGTTTTTGTTTCGATTTGTTTCGTTTTCTGGCGTACATGAAGAAGGTTGTTGATTATGGGTTTGCGACTTGGTGTGGTGGCGATGGCCATCACCAGCGACGGCCACCACACTGCCGTTCTCAATCATTTTTGTTTCCGGGTTCGTTGGGTTTTCCGGCCACATCGTGTTTCCGGGTTCGTTCGTTTGATTTGGTAGTGATTTTCTGAGTTCCATGAATTTTTATGGTGAAAGAGGATTTGATATTGAAGATGAAGGTTATGTTGCAGGTGTTTATAGGTTAAGCATGAATGAGAAGAACCCAGAATATAATAAAGCTTTGAATATAATTGTTCTTGTTTTGTTGCTAACATCTTTGATCAATTTGATGCTATCTGAAAGATTACAGGGTACGAATAGGGAAGAGGGAAGAGGGAGTAGGAGAAGAAGATGAAAAGATTACGGGGGTATTTTTGTAATTTCATGTTTGTCTGAAAGCCTCGGGGGTATTTTGGTCCATTCAAATGAAATAAGCCAATCAGAACTGCCACGTCAGCTAATCAGTGACGTGGCAGTGATTAAGTTGGTCAAGGGATGAAATTTTAAATGATTAAACATTGCAAGGCTAAAAAGCAAGGATTAACGAATACAGGAACGAATTTTTAAACGACCCCTATTTGCAAGGACGAAACACATCATTAACCCTTCTAATAAATATATTTGGCTATTCAAAATAAGTTTATTTGTTAAAAACTATGAGAAATATGATACTCAAAATATCTATTTTTTTGTTAAATAGCTATTGTTTGTTTTTATTTTTTTATGCCTATTTAATTTACATTTTTTATATAGATAAAATTATTGTAACTTTTTTAGATTTCATTTGATATGTTAATCTTAAAAATATATTTTATTTTATTTTATTTCAGTATATTTGCAAGCATGTGAAAAATTGGCTAGTTTCGCCACCGTTGATATATAATCCCGACCGCTACATCAGTATATAATCAATAATTAATTTTGAATATTTAGAATGCAAGCACTAATTTGTTTATTAAGAAGTAATATTAAAGTCATATCAGGTCTATTCGGTTTGCAATGCACATCGGGTCTGCACTAAAACCATCAAAGGTAATACTTATTATTTGCGACGATCAGGACCATGGCATTCTATCTGGAAACTTAAAGCTCCACCGAAAGTCAAAACCTCATGCAGAGGGTGTGTCGCGGATGTTTTCCTACATGGGCATGGCTTGCTAGTAGAGGTGCTACTTGTCCAACATAGTGTATCACTTGTGTCGATAACTTTGAAGATATTATCCATGCTCTTATGAAGTGTCCCCAGGCGATGATTCAGGTCTTGCGAGAAGCTAATTTGTGTGAGGAAATACAACAAACATTGATCCATAACCAAAACATGGAAGGGACGGTGTTTCTCTTATTGAAGCAACTCCACTCTTCACAATGTGCAGGCTTGCAACCATATTGTGGAGTCTTTGGAAGAGAAGGAGCATAAAATTATAACAACATGTTGATGAAACGACATCCTAAGTTCTAGAGCGCGTTGTTCATGTGTTGGAAGATTAGCAAATGTTGCATAGTATGTGTGTGCGCGCTGACAACGCAGTAGCATAAGCGCGAGGTGGCACGAGCAACACAAGGATCGAAAGGTGGGAGAGACCTACACCAGGTAGAGTTAAATGCAATATTAAGTTTTCTTTCTTATCCTCTCAAAACACTGTAGGGGTTGACATGTGTATTCGCGATGTTGATGGATGCTTTATTCTAGTGAAAACCAATTGGTTTTCCCCCCTTTATGTTCGGTGGATACAAGTGAAGCACTAGGCCTTTTTCATGCTTTACAATGGGTCATTGAACTAGGATCTCACAACATGGATGTTATTCTCAACTCAAAAACATTTGTTTAGCATTATCCAGGAGATAATTGTTTAGCACTTTTTTTCATATAATTGTATAGTTGAGTTTAGTCGGAGACAAACAAACGAGGTCAATCACGTTTTAGCACAAGAAACTTTATGTTAGCTCCCACCGTTTATTGATGTGCACTTATGTATTTGTTACTTGTTATTAGATAATAAAATGCAATGATATTTTCCCTAAAATGCAATGATATTTTCCCTAATATCAAAGTCGCCTCAACAAAAAAAATACTATTCAAAGAAAATTGTTGAAAATTATATATTATAGAAAGTTATCCAAAACGAACACGTATACTGTGATGAACTGGCAACAATATTAAATTGTACTTTGTCAAACCAAAAGGAGAATTGGTCACAATAATCAATTGTCAAAAAGAAAGGGTTGAGGAGCCTTGCAGTACAACGCCTTGTATGTCAAACCATATACATGCATGCATGCTATAAATTGATGAGAACTCATACCCTCTTCTCCATCAACCAATATCATCTCTTGTACTTTCATACTCATTCTCGTTACCATCAATAATATCATTTTTTTTCTTCTTGATTATCTTGTTTGTCAAGTTAAAACAAATTATTGAACTGATATATAGTAATTAACATTCAAATTTGCGTAGGATTATGGCTTATAGAATGATCACTAGTTTTATTGTCACATTGATGGTGCTAGGCACCATATGTGATGCGCAGCTTTCTTCTACTTTCTACGACAGTACATGCCCTAATGCATTAAGCACTATCAGAACTTCGATTCGTACAGCAGTCTCTAAGGAACGTCGCATGGCGGCATCTCTTATTCGCCTTCATTTTCATGACTGTTTTGTCCAAGTAATTACTATATATTTTACTTATCATTAATCATATAATATATACATCTAATTAGAGTTAATTGAGACCACAGTAGCTAATGGGAAAAACTTACTTAATTGGCAGGGTTGTGATGCATCAATTTTGTTGGATGACAGTCCTACAATCGAGAGTGAAAAAAGTGCACTTCCTAATGTTAACTCAGTAAGAGGATTTGAAATCATTGATAAAGCAAAATCTGAGGTGGAGAAAGTTTGTCCCGGAGTTGTGTCTTGCGCGGACATACTAGCCGTGGCAGCGCGTGATGCATCATTTGCTGTAAGTTTAAGCTGCTTAGAATTTGCTTGCATAGTAGTAATATACAAAATTAAAATATAACTAACAATGACATATATATGTGATGCAGGTGGGTGGCCCATCATGGACAGTAAAACTTGGACGGAGAGACTCTACTAAAGCAAGCAAAAGTTTGGCCAATACTGATCTTCCGTTATTTACAGACGATCTTACCACTCTTATATCTCGTTTTGATAAAAAAAATCTCACCCCCAAAGACATGGTTGCTCTATCTGGTAAAATTTCATTACTAGTTCATTTGTTTCAAACATGAATATTTTTATATTTGTTTGTATCACTAATTTGTAATTAGTTAATGCGTAAATCTTTGCCTATATGTAAATTAATATAATATTGGTCAATTTTATTTTAAATTAGGTGCGCACACAATCGGACAAGCTCAATGCTTCACATTTCGTGGCAGGATATATAACAATGCAAGTGACATAGATGCTGGATTTGCTAGCACTCGTCAACGTGGTTGTCCATCTTCCAGTACCACCTCAAACGATCAAAAGTTGGCAGCC
>Ga0099826_10002344_pt1 | contig 12175 bp, 8 predicted proteins | sample Mtrugardesep15_FD_76830 | JGI IMG/M metagenome (GOLD analysis project Ga0099826, IMG submission 76830) | Root nodule microbial communities of legume samples collected from California, USA - M. trunc garden sep15 | ecosystem: Host-associated > Plants > Roots > Nodule | place: USA: California...
ACAATTTTCATGTCAAAATATCATTACTCTTTTTCAACATACACTTAATGCCCTGCATTTTAGTTTTTCTATGCATCACAGTGTATATAGTCATTCTTAATAGCAAATTCTCAGAGTTGTGCTGCATTGGATAAAGAGAGCTAAAAAGGCAAATTGTAAGGATTGATATCGAAACGGGAACTAAAATGGTCAGTTATCCCTTGTCTGTGCGTGTCCCAAGTGAAAAAAGAAATTTGAAAATTCTAATAATATAAGTATTATGCACCTGTAACCTTATAAAAATCTGAAATCAAAGCTACCAAATTATACATGAACTAAAACATCCCAAATTATCTTTGTTAACTACATTACAGGAGAAAAAGAATAGATACATCCATGCGAGGTTCCTCCAATTCTAGCATTATAATTGAGAGAACTACTACAGCTAGAAATCTCGAATCTAGCTACTGCAAAACATGTCAGATTCTTGTTGCTTCCTTTCATACACTTGGAGGAGCCCACTTTCCATCTTTGAATTTGCTACAAAAGCTGGATTGCTTAGAAACAACATAGAAGACTGCAAGTACATGTATATAGTTAGATGAAACTCTAAACAGAATCAATGGAAAAACAAAGCAATCACTTTTACTGAAAACCAGTTCACCTGGGATCTCAGGAATGACGAAATTAGGCTCTTTCAGAACATCATGGAGTGTTCTCCTTTCATTTACTTTGATCCATTTCGGGGAGCCTGATGAACATACACTCTGTTAACAATGATCCTAGCAACAATCTTTTAAACATGCATGAATACATTTTTTATGGTTGGTTCAAGAGTCCTCATTTCGTTAAACTTATGATGTACAAGGGAGTATAAAGTTAAACTTATGATGTGCCAAGGGAGTTTTTTTTCTTTTTATCTTAAAAGGAGAAATCTAGTGAAAGAGGCATTTGCCTAGTTTAGCATGATGAGGATGGTTTTAAAATGTTAGGTAATTTGAAATCATTTAACACTTGAATCAAGTTCTAATTGTCAATTTTTCAGTCAAAACTCAAAACTAATAAAAAAAAGAAATCCATTCAAAATTGGTTTTCAAACTAATAAGTTCTTTTACCAAACAGTGGTTGGCCACATCACCTCCAAGAGTCATATTTTGGGAAAGGTTCTACCTAAACACCACCCTTGCAGTGACGGATCTTTTGACAACCGCCATAGACAATGCCATGGCGGCACCATAGGCCGCACTGGCATGTTTTGTATGGAAGATCATTGGCCTTCTGCCATCAACAAAACTGCTCTCAACCTAGGGGATCAGTCTTAGAGTTATGACTATGGGAGATACCCTAGTCATAGACTTCACTAACTAGTTTTCATTTGAAATGAAAAAATTCTTCTGGCCATTCTTCTCTTTAATTTATCTTAAATTTAAAAAGAGATTCACTAAAATTTACCAAAATATAATATTAAAACTATTTTAAACCTAAATTAAATAAACCAAGAATTTAAAAATATTGAATGAATAGATTCAAAAAACTAGTTTAACACCTATGAACTACTTTTATTATCCAAAACCATCATAAAAAATGGCTCGCCATAAATCATCAACAATAGGTGTTTTCCTCATTGTCTACCGTCCAAGTTATTACTTTAACACAGTATGAACCATTATATTAGGGAAATGAAGCATACAAACAAAAAAACCAGACATCATTGCAACGGAGGATAAAATGAACTTCAAGAGTAACATACTTTTGCTTTGCTTAAAGTCCTCAACTGCATCTTTCTCTTCATCACCAATAACTTCCCCACTAGAAGCTGCTGCAGTTCCCTCTAATATATAATGAAGGAGTTTTTGCTTAGATAGACGAGGTCCAGAACCAGCCTGATAAAACAAGGAATAAGGGGTGAGATGGGAAATTGCTTTGGAGGTCTAAGTTTTCCAACATTTGACACAAAATATGCCAATATGAACAATGTTGCCAAAAAATTGTATAGTAAATATCACCATATCAAACTAGTAACTACAAGTACACAATTTCAATGGAAGTGGAAAGCTTGCCTCGTAGTATAACTCAATAAATTCGCGTTTGTAATTGTTTTCAAGATCCCATGGAAGCGGCTGATCTTCTGAAAATACGTTCACTAGCTAAGGGTGTAACATGGCCATATATACACAACTAGTATAAAGAAAATGTGAACAAAACATTTCATATAAAAGGATATCATATCGAGGTGAACCGAAAACATGTCGGTCTCGCAGAAATCCTCAATGAAGTCACTGGACATAACCTCTGCATACAAAAGAAGAACAGGCCAATGAAGGATGTTACTTTTGTCTAACACAGGTTTCCTTAACCCAGTAAGTTCTCTATACATAGCCTTTCCAATCTTCAAGCCTCTATTTTCTATTGCAGAAACAAGTTCCTGCACATTACAAGTTACATGAGAAAACCAGTGTTGTTAACTAGAGGCACTATAGCGCTATACCATAACAAAATTTAAACAAACCACTATTGCTCAGCGACATAGACATACTATTTAGTACAAAATGTTGTCAAATAGGGGCTATAGAGGCGCTACTGATGCATAGTGGAATTTGAAAAAACTGCTATTTTCCGCAATCTGCAATTAACAACACTAAAGGAAACAGTTCAAAGGATATATACCTTTGCCTCTGCAATAGCGTTAGAAACTTCAGCCTCATGTTTTTCATTCTCCAGTATCTTAGTTTCAATCTGCTTATCAAGCTTCTTCAATTCCTCATTCTTAGGGTCCAAATGAAGACCCATTTGACAATAGTCTTGTGCTTCATCCAACAAATTCAACGAAAAGGAAGCTTTGGCAGCTCTATAAATTGCCTAATCAATCACAGATTCACAGTTGCCATTATTATTTATTACTATTGAAACAACAAACTAAGGAATTGCAAGAAGCAAACAGACACCTGACACTGTTTGAATACACAGCTTATTTCTTTGGAAACTCGATATGCGGCCCAAAGACCGACTAATCCGAGGGGACCAATCTTACCTTTCCATTAGTGGGGGACCATTTAAAACTATTATGGACTAGCACACAGAAATTGGCACCGGGAGGATTCGAACCTGAGACCTTGATAGAAGCACACTCCAAGGTCTCAAGCCTAGTCCAAATGTTTTCATATAGGCTGTAAACTATTTTCATATGTTATCCTAAACAATATATGGACATTTCGTAAGTTGTTTCATGGACATTCTCACAAGTGTTTATGACAACAGATAAGCTCAAATCAATCTAAACTAGCTCACAATGTAGTGCACGTAGAGCTTGTTTGGATTGGCTTATTTCAGTGTTTGAGCTTATCTAGCTGCATAAATTTTGTAAGACCGATTGGGAGAACTAATAAAAACAGCTTATGACACTTTTTATAAGCTTTTTTCAGCTTAAATTCATAAGTTCTCCAAGATAGCTTATTAAAACAACTTACAACATAAAAATAAAAAGCAATTTAACATTATTTTATCTTTTCATATAGAAATAGCTTATGTAAGCTTAAAGTTTGCAAATAAGTTGTTTATCCAAACAGGGCCATAATAAAGTATGCACCTTTATATTTGAAGGAGACAACTTGATTGAATCATTAGCATCATTAAGAGCCCTTCTAAAATTTCCAAGTAGCAAATTAACATGGGCTCTATTTGAAAAAAGAATAGAAGTCTCAGAATCAGTCAAAGCTTTCTGATCAATTGCCCTAGTGTAGCAATCAATGGCATCAGAGTAATGCTTCTTACCCATCTTCACATATTGATTACCCTTTTCCTGAAAAAGATTATTGAGTGTGAAATCAAAAGCTTTTATCGAAAACATAGTGAATAAGTAAGAGTAATTATTACCTTGAGTTCTAAAGCTGAAGATTCTTTGATAGCAGCAATGGCTTCAAGGTCTGCTTTCTCGTTTTCAGTCAAAGGCTCAGAACCCTTTTCCATCCATAGCGCCATCTTTCTCTGAGACAGTACACAAACAATAACGCAGTTTTTGTTTTTTAAAGTAACCTTACACGTTGTTTCGTTGGAAGCTATAACTGTGTACGATAAAGTGTTGTTTTTGTTTTTGGTAGTGTGTATTTGGTTTGGAAAAGACCAAAATTTAGAATTTAGGCTTGTACTTTTGATCTCTTAAGGTTCAAAATGTTACGATTTTAACCTTTTATTAAAAAATAACAAATTTAGTTCCTTATAAATTACCCCATTTGCAATAGTAGTCTTTTTGGTCAATTTTGACCTAGCCAACGCCTAAGTGGCATGCCACATGTGTAATTATTGTTTTTAAAAAAAATTAAAATGCCACGGGTGTATATATTGAATAAAAAAATGAAAAGATGAAAGGAAATTGAAGGGAATGTTTAGATTTTGTTTTCTTTTTAGTTTTATAGTAATAACTTCAAACATATTTTAATTTTATAAATATTTTTTATGGCGGTATCTTTTTTGAAGGGAATAAATTCATTTCATTTCATTAGATAACAAATCATAAATACAAGGTGGAATCTCAATAAAAGTTTGGGAGTTAGCTTCTAATAGGGCTTCCCGTGCCAATTCATGAGTCACCCCGTTTGCTTGCCTCCGGCTAAACTCTACCTTAGAGTTGTGAAGGTTAACGTCAAGTAGTCGTCTACATTGCGTAATAATAGCACCCAAATCAGAATTACTACTGACATTATTGTTGACAGCATCAACAACTAATTTCGAATCCAACAAGAAATCCATATTATTGAGGCCTAATGTCATACCACTGCAGCGCTTCACTGAATCCCAGTGCTTCCCCAATCTCCACTGCACATACCGGTGTAAACCAAGTCGTACGCGCAAGCACATAGTCCCCTGCCGCATCTCGAATACACATCCCAATTCCAACTCTATTAAGCTCAGTCGAGAATGATGCATCTACGTTACACTTGAATCTGCCAGGGGCAGGTTTTGTCCATCGCTCCGGAATAATAACTCTCGGCCTTGAGGCACCATTACTATCATGACCTGCTATGCTTTTGCGTGCTTCCTGTGCAAGGTTCCAGTCAGCTAGCATGTGTGTTGCGCGCTCATAAACCTGTTGTGGGGTTTCTGTCACCTGCTGCCATACTTTTAGGTTGCGGCACTTCCAAATGCTTTAAAAAATAATATTACAATGTGATATATGGCTCTATAAAATTTGTTTAAATTTTTGTGAGCATATTGTTAATAGAATTACGTTAGAACAAATCTTTCAATGCAGCTTATGGTTTTCCGTTTGTTTTCAACGTAGCTTATGTTTTTACGTTTGGAGCAGTGTAAAATTGATTTTGAAGCATTTGGTTGCTCTTAAGTAAAATTAATTCTAACTTAAAGCTAGGAGTTATATCTTTAGAGTCTAAACCTGATATTGTGATATTTACACTAACATTTGTTGTTCATCTCCTTTTACGTAAAAGTCTTTTTTTTACTAAGGTGGTTGCATGGAATTGAACACGAACCATGTAGGTGACTTTTTACATAAATGTATCCAAACTCACTTTTAATACAATCAAATTACAAAATTAATTCATTTAGAATCAATTTTTGTAACCGGAAAACAAAACATGCACTCAAATGCAATATCAAAGACTACTCAATCTCCAACCACTGAAAGCTTGATGAAATTACGATGACACAATGGAGTATAGGTTTTACTAAAATCACTATCATACTATGATTCTGCTAAACTGCCGTCGATCCAAATACACACTAAAAAGCAAATTGTATCAGGTCATAACTTTACTTCCTTGATGAAATCAGATCTCTGATTCCAGAAGATACACAACCCAGAACACCAGTCTGAAAGACAAACATGCTTGATGCAATTAGAACTCTATTAACATCAAAATGAAAGGCATTGTCAATTTGTGCACAGCAATTATATATGTCAAATTTCTTTGTAAATCAAGCCAGCAAGATATTCCATTCAAATGGCACTACTCTTACCCTTAAAACTAACTATACACGCAGATTTTAGATAAATAGAAACTTCAATTACAGCTTAAATGAAAATAAAGTACATGAGATAGAACACAAACGCCTGCTGATTGTGTTAGTTTTACTCTGCTTCTTTCTGACCTACACGTCCATTATCCTAGAAGCAAAGACTTCACCATCCAACTAAGCAAACCAAAACTAAATTAGGTTATGCTAGCGGAACCTATATATCTAACTTAGCATTAATAACTATGGGGATTAGTGAACATACAACACAAATCACCTCTTAGCGCATTTGATGTGCCTAAAAATGAAACTTGCCACACAAATGACTCAGTCACAAGACTGCCACTAAAAAATAAGTGACCACTGTAATGGCATTGTTCCCCTATACACAAGTCTGAGCACTTCCATTGAAGACTGCACTTGGCTAGCTATGTTTAACTTATTCACCACCATGGAGATATGAGCATACTCGGATCACCTTCAAATGGACTAGGATCTGGAGATGGTACATTCAGTTCAAATGGCAAAACATCATCTGTTGTCATTGGACCAGTTTCTTTTCCCGAAAGCCAGTTTTCCAAATCATCAATTGAACAAGGTATACGAGAACTTTCATTTACCGGTTCAACGTTTTCAATAAACTGAGTAATGGAATTCTCCATATTAGGAGGTTGGTCTGTAGAACTTGAGCTTTGTACAGGAGGAAATTCAATGAGAGGTTCAGTGTTTTGACTGATATTCTCTGTCCAGCTTGAGTCAAAAGCAGAAAATCCTCCGGCGGATGTATTTGAACTTTCTTCTTGTGGCTTTGATTGGCTAGTATCTTGACTTGTAATTCCACTTTGTGTCATATTTCCACTAGCATTTTCATCTTGACTTTTGATTTGCAGCTCATTTCCATACTGATTGCTATTCCCGCATGCCACATAAGGAGCGTCATTACCCTGAATATATGTTGGATGCAAATTCTGGCTAACGTTTGATTGGGACGACGCTTGGCCATATTGACGTTCAGGAGTCCTAGTATGCAGCTTGACGCCACTAAAACTGACCCCTCCTAAGCTTGAGTGTGAAAACATCGATAAATTCATGGGACTTGAGAATCTTGTAGCAGAATGAAAACTGGCAGGTTGTTGTACTGCATTAACATGATTGTTGAGGCCAGATGAACCACGAGACAGGTGATTCGCTGCCAATGTGCGCCCCATGCTGCTTACAGCCCCTTTTGACATCGTAGGAGAACGGAGGAGCTGTGGTCCTAAACTGCTTGCACCCCTTCCCCGCTCCCTTTGAATGGCATGACTACGTACACCAAGTGAATGCTTTGTTGCAGAGTGAGGCCGGTTTCTGTCTCTCGACAAAGCGGACCTTGATTCCATATATCTACCATGGTTTGCACCATTTGGGATTGTTAGGTTGGGGACTTTGGATACAGGGGTATTAATTGGTCTAGTGATCTGATTCTGCATACCAGAATTCACTGAGATGTGACCGTACGTTGCTTTTGGCCGAGAAACCTGATTTTGAGGTATGCAGTTGAGTGAGGGAGTGTGCATTGCAGTTGACCTGGCTGATTGATTCCGTAACACGGAAATCGGAGACAATTGCACGATATCACGAGGAAGAATTTCGTTACTTTGCGAACGTACCATACCGAGTGAAGTGCCATAATTAATTGAAGCTGGTAATGGGGAACTCAGGGTCCGCTTGAAATCTTTCCTCTTAATCTTCCAAACCTCAGTTTTATCATTTGCATGACAATGATCTGAACTCAAAATGCCAGTGCCCCACTTTAGACATGGTGCCAAGGAGTCGCAGACATAACAGTGGCACTGCATGTCATCGAAAAAATAAATGAGGGACAGAAAAGATAATATTGAGTGAATCAAATAACACGCAATAAACAGTAGTAAATTAAAAAAAAAACTAAAGCAAAAGTGAATCCTGACATAGCCCAATATCAATATGTGATCTTTAGTTGTTTTTTACCTGGCCACAGTGTCTCTCATGAGGAGTGGATGAGAAAGGAAATGTAGCACACAGATGTCGGGCATGTGGATAGTCTCTACATGCAACCTGCAAGTCAAAAAACAAAATGAGCCTGTATCTGAAATACAATGGCTACATCTTCTCCCATAAGCAAAGAGAAGTATTAAAATAGTAAATTTGAGAAGACAAATAAAGTGTTTTCTCATACACAATAGCCAAGACGCATGGCCAAAGATCAAAGTCTTCTTCTACCTTTTTGAACATTTCCTCAGCCATCTTAACTTGCCTCGTGGTAATTTCACACCCTGCAAGAATTAGCTAGGAGGCTAAACTTGGCAATGGTGTATGGTGTACCATCTTGTGTGGCAAATTGACACTTAAGGAGAAAGTGCTCCCCCACTTCCAAAAGAACAATCAAAAGCACGTACATGATAGTTTAGAGATACAACCATAGATGTATAAAATCCACATACAACCCCATTAGATTCACATGTCATTTCATGAACAAAGACAATCCACACTAAAAGCAATAAACACTTCAAAAACATGTTTTGCCAGTGTTGTTGGTTGCAAATTGTGGAAAATAACAGTTTGTTCAAAATCCACTACGTTATTTGACAACACTTTGTACTAGATAGTGTATTCTAGAACAATCAAAAGCACATACATGATAGTTTAGGATACAGCCATAGATGTATAAAATCCACATACAACCCCATTAGATTCACATGTCATTCATTGAACAAAGACAATCCAGGCTAAAAGCAATAAACACTTCAAAAACATGTTTTGTCAGTGTTGTCGATTGCAAATTGTGGAAAAAAAACTATTTGTTCAAATTCCGCTACGTTATTTGACAACACTTTGTACTAGATAGTGTATTTTGGAACAATAACAATTTGACAACACTGTACTTTGGACACTCCAACTAGTACTTGGTTGAACACATGTAATTATAAATCCTATAACGAAATAACACAAGTTGGGTCCACAATAAACCATCCCAAAGCAATAACATGAATTTGTACTCCTTCTCTATCCCATAAACAACACAAAGATTATACTATTATAATATACAAGTAAACAAGCATACAAATCATACAATTACCATTTATTTATAGTAATAAACAAACTCAAGAACATACCTGACCCTTCTCTCCAACTACAACCAACTCATCTGACCCTTCTGTTGCATCCTCTTCATCAACAGCAGTGACACCATTTTCAGGGTCACCCTCCAAAACCACACAATCATCATCATCAACATCATCATTCGCAGGCAAAGTTGAAGACTTTGACTTCACCTCTGGTGCTTTGTTCTCATGAATGAAGACAACATCATCAGAACCACCATCAGATTCATCGTCAGAATTGAACAACAACTCTTGTATCCATTCAAAATCAGTGTTTTTGGATTCCTCTTTCACATCCTCTTCTTCATCAGAACTTATCTCCAACACCTCAGGCATGCCTTCAACACTACATCAAAAATAAATAAATAATTAAATAAATAAAAACAACTAGGTTTTCTAGGATAATCAAAAAGTTGAAATTTTTAGAACAACCTCGTACTGGGTTATGTGAATTATCACATAAAAAACAGCAAAGTGTGAAAATTGGTCGATTATGGTGCCTTAAAGAGTAATTAAAGAATCCCTTTTCACGTTAGAGACAAGATTTTCCCCTTCTATTTTTGGAGAAAAATAAATAAATTTGGAATAGGTTGATTTGAGAGAAACAAATTGGGGTTGAAAATGGATTTTTTACTTGATTTGGCTTTCAGATTGTGGAATTTTCAGGCAAAATGGCTTCAATTTGAGGAAAGAAATTGCAAAGCCGTGAGAATTGGGATGTGTGTGTGAGAGAAAGAGAAGGTTTCTGTGTGTAATGCAAAAATTGCAAAAGAAAAAAAAAATGTGTAAAAAAATAAAAGTAAAATACACTCTCCGATCACTATTATAAGCAAACTTTGGATTTTAGATTTATTCAATTAATGATCGTATGGTCCTTATTATAGATCATATACATCATTAAATAAATGTATTTAAAATACAAAGTTTTGCTTATAATAATGACCAAAAGGTGTATATAATTTCTTCTCTTTTTTTTACTAAATATATTTTCCAATTTTATTATTATCTCCTAATGATAATAATTTTGTTCCCCTAAAAAACAAATTGTTTTCGCACTAAAACAATTTTTTTTCACACTAAAAAAATTTGTGTTGTTATTAAATTTAACTCACTATACCTTAGCATGGAATTGGATCGCCTGGAGTCGTGCATATGTATTTGATTATTCGATTACATTCAAACGATTTAGATTTAAAACTTGTATTTTTTATTTATGACAAAATGAATCATTTGATTCAAATCAGACGATCAAACGCTGCATGAAAATTGAATTCCTTAAAATGTTGATTAGTATAAGTACAAATGTGTTATTAGATCTCCTTCCATGTAGTCACCATGATATGGGGATAAAGTTAAAGAAAAAAAAGTTTTAATTAATGATTTGGTCATTTAAGTTATTTGTTAGTTACATTTTGGTCTCATAACTTATGAACGTTACAATTTGGCCCCTTAAGTTAGTATCTGTTAGCCAAATAAATCCTCATCGTCGATCTTTTGCCAAAACGTTAAATAGGCACATGTGAACAGTGACGTGACAACTTGCAATGTATATCCCCCTCAAACATTGGGTTAACGGTTTTGATGGTGGAGATTTATTTGGTTGACGGAATATGACTTAAAGGAATCAAATTGTAACGTTAATAACTTATGAAACTAAAATGTAATCAACAAATAACTTAAGGGACCACATCAGTAATTAAGCCATAAAAAGTAAAAAATAAAAGAGAAAAACACAATTTGTCAAAAAAAAAATACAAGAATTTTAATTACTTGACAATCTCATATATTCATGTTGTATAACACATCTATAGCCGTTGAATCAAGACTTGAAGCTCGGTGTTTTTGTTTAAAAAAATTAAAAATCTCGAGTGTTTGGTCTCGATCAACAACCATTGATGTTACTTGAATGCTTATGGTATAGATTACCGACCATATTTTATATTGTAACCGTAGCCTCAAAGGATTTAACTCCCAAAATATTTCCATGTGTACCACTACGCAAAGGTTAAAATGGAAAGAAAAAAGACGAGGTTATCAAATCTCACGTTTGATTACGAAAATAATGTTTTACGAAACTAAACAAGCCTCTTGTATGATTGTGATGATGGTGTATCATGTGGCTTTTAGAGTGGCTTTTAGAGTCATAGTGTGATAATGGAGAAGACGATATGTAAAGCATTCGTGATTAGGGCTAACACATAGTAAAGCCATTAAGACCTCTATGTTAGGTCTCGCCTAGAGAAAAAGTATATAATTAGGAGAAATTATGATCAGAAGATGCATATCATCTAAGTATATAATTTGAAACCACCGGTACGTCTATTTTGTTTATCCACATTGGTCGATTTGTTCTTATTTATAAGTATAAAATATGTGTTTTTCCAAAAAAGTGTCACAGACATTAACGTTTTCTATGAGAATAAAAGAGTTTTTTTTTGTTGACTCCGAGAATAAAGTAGTATTAAAAATAAATTAGTATCGATTGAAAGATATTTTTGAAAGAAAAAAAAACGTACCTGAGACAACAATTAAGTGATAAAATTTTGACCTTGCGACCTCAATGGACGAAGTTCAAATTTCATATGAAGTGTTTGTAAAATTGTTATTAGTACCACTTTGATTAATAGTATTTTTTATTTCCTGAATTTTAAAAAAATGGATATATTTTTAAAATGATGTTGTTCAATATTGAGATATTTCATATGAACATACATGACTTGCATTATATTGATGTCAAAATATACAGAGTCATAATATGTATGTCACGTCATAGTACAATTGACAATATCGATACTTTTTTTTACATATATTGACAACATCGATACTGTTAGGTTGTACATTTGCACTCTGAATCAAATTTGAGATCTTATAATTGAGCGAAACGATTTTAGATGGTGTTTATAGTAGAAAAAATATACGAAGTTAGATTATAATAATTAACACAATTGTAATAAAAAATTGGTTAAATATGTTTTTGGTCCCTATAAATATGTCAATTTTTCCTTTTAGTCCCTCTAAAATTTTCCTTCAACTTTTAGTCCCTAAAAAATTTTCCATCTTCATTTTTGGTCCCTCCTTTAAAGTAAAATTATATGTAGAATTCA
>Ga0099826_10002345_pt1 | contig 12172 bp, 18 predicted proteins | sample Mtrugardesep15_FD_76830 | JGI IMG/M metagenome (GOLD analysis project Ga0099826, IMG submission 76830) | Root nodule microbial communities of legume samples collected from California, USA - M. trunc garden sep15 | ecosystem: Host-associated > Plants > Roots > Nodule | place: USA: California...
GTTCGTCGTCCTGTACAGCGTTGTTTGATTTCGCATCTTGTTGCGGTGTTCGTTTGGTTCATATTGAAAGATCAGCTTTAGTCAATCACATCACAAATTCAACCAATGATTGAGACGTCAACGTTGCAGATCCGGAAGCAAGAATATTCTGATGATTTAGATTTTATCATATTATTTGTAGGCATTTTGCTGCTATTAACTTGGGTGATGTGAGTTTGTTTGCATATTCACCCTTTACGTTTTTAGCGATCTTGATTGCATTCTATCAATTTGAATGAATGAATATCGTTATGTTTTTGTAAAAAAAAACTTATCAACATGTATTACCAAACATACACTAATAATTTACTATTTAATACTAAAAAGTAAAATGAATTAATGAAAGTAAAATGAATTGGATAATCTAACATCCCCGACCCCGATGGAGTAGCGTAAATTACAGCTGGTCTGACGGTCTCTTCCTTCAAACAGAATCCTTCCCTTCTCATCCTTTGTGGAAATTATTTTACACCGTCAACACAATTTAATACTCCACTTTACACTTGTTAATTTTTTCACAAATTCCTAATTAACTTCTTAATACACTCAGTGGAGTATTATCTTACTTGCTTCAGAATCTAATCTCTGTCACCAACATCAAATCCTTTCTACATTACATGCACACTTTACACTCTCAAAATCTCAGATCCTTCATCTTACACTAACAAAAACCAAATCAAATGGGTCACGTGAACCTCCCACCTTCTAAACGCACCCCCACAATCACTAGCATCATCAACTACAACCCTCGCCACTGGCGTCTCCTAGACTTAATCTCCGCCGCGTTTTTCGGCTTAGTGTTTCTTTTCTTTGTTTTAGTATTCACTTCCTTAGGTGATTCACTCGCCGCCTCAGGGAGGCAGACGCTGCTGATGTCAGGCTCTGATCCACAGCAGCGTCTGCGTCTGGTGGCGGCGATTGAAGTAGGACAGAGAGTTATTGATGCTTGTCCTGCTGATGCTGTGGATCATATGCCGTGTGAGGATCCGAGGTTGAATAGTCAGTTGAGTAGAGAGATGAATTATTATAGAGAGAGACATTGTCCGCCTGTGGAGAATACTGTTCTTTGTCTTGTTCCGCCGCCCAGTGGTTATAAGGTTTCCGTGCAGTGGCCGGAGAGTTTGCATAAGGTATGACCTATGAAGTACCAACACTGATATAATTTCTAAATTTGAAAGTAATTGAATGTAATGATCAACTTTGAATCCTGTAAATTTTCGCGGGTTAGTCCATACCGAGATTTGTATCGGCTTTAAATGTCCCCCGGTCTCTTGGATTAGTCGGTCCTTGGTCCAGATACCAATTTCGAAAAAGATAATTTTTTTTTTTTAATGTAATCATGTGATTCATGTTGACTACTAGGCACGTCTTTGATTTGAAGTGTCAGTGTAGTGTATATAGGGTAGGGTATGAATGATGAGACTGTTTTTGATGCTCAAGTAGTGTAGGAATGTTGGTGAATTACCAAATTCTTTTGTTAGTTTGTCTGTTAGAATTTTGGTGCTTTGGACTTGCTTTTTGCATAGAGAGCTCACTTTTATGTTGAGTAACTCCGACACTTTCAATTGAAGTTTTGTTCTGTGTCTAACACATGTTTTTGTTCGACTCCACATCGACACTTTAATAATTTAAGGGTGTGTTTGAATGCGGGTTTGGATGGGATTGGAGGGGTTGAAGGGCTAAATCTAGATTTGGTATATATTTGAGATTTAAAAAGAAAAATTGAAAAAATAACATGAACGATGATCCTATAACATTTAATTGCACTGAAGTCATTTTTAGAAGCACCTTTATAGCTTCCTTAATTTAGAAAGTAAAAATAAACCGTCCCTTTTTCACCAAAATCCTACATCCAATCATATCTTGAGAAAATGGAAGTGTTGAATTTAATCACATGTCTGATACCATATTCGTCTTCAATATGTAGTGTCATTGCTACATAGGGTATGGACGGTGAGATTGTTTTGGATGCTCAAGAAGTTCAGGAATGTTGTTGAATTAGCGAATTCTTTTGTTTGCTTGCTTTTTGCATTGAGCTAGCTAGTATGTTTCATGTTTAGCTACTCAATACGGTTTTGGAAGATAGAAGCTTTTGGGTTTTTTGTGGGTTTTTGTTTGGTATGAAGCTATCTGTTTGCGAGTTTTCTAGTATGTGATTATTAGGTCATGTTTGGTGTCATGTTGAGTTTACTACAATCACAGTAAGCCACTGTGATTTTGGTAAATCTACTGTGATACCAAGCATGCACTTTGTCGGGTTTAACTTCATAGTATCTAGTTTTTCCTTTTTTATATTAAATGCAATGTCATTTTATAGGTAATTGGTGATCTGATTGAATGCTTTGTTCAAATTATATGGCGGCCAAGTGTTGAGGTAACCTTGGCCCTAAGGTATTTTGATCAATGGACAAAAACATTTGTCTCCAGAATGGGTAATGATATGTTTCGGGAAAGGCCTTTATGTTGGATGATGTGTTTAAATTTGTCATTAAACGAGGCTTGCAGCTATTAGAATGTAGTGTGATTCTGAAGTGAGAAAGGGTGATAGAGATAGAAGAATAAGGAAAAGTTGGAGAAGAAAAAAGAGACAATAGTTAAGCAAAGCAAGGCTTGTCTGGTTTCAGGAAACGTTCCATTTTTTTTCATTTGTTATCGTTATTCCATTTTTTGGTTACAAAAATTTCATTTTGTTTTTTGATTTTAAAGAGTTGTCTAGGAAATGTTGAACGGGTTTACAATTTTGTGTACAAATCTTGATAAAGAAGAATAAAGGTGAAAACAAAGTTGCATCCCATTTGGTATTTTGATAAGGTGAATAAAATGAATATTTTAAGCAAATAGGCCCCAAATTACCAATACAGGGCCCTGCATAGCTAGCAGCTTTAATGGATCCCGAGTAATTGAAGATCCTCTGTTTACATTCTTTCTTCATATACCTTACTTATTTCTCATTTGACAAGGCATTTCAATAATATTTCATAAAATAGTTTATAATGTTCATTTTTGTCTTTTGTGATCCATCAGTCTAAAAGTTCTAATTTATCCTGTGTAGATATGGCACAGCAACATGCCGCACAACAAAATTGCTGACAGGAAAGGTCATCAGGGATGGATGAAACTTGAAGGTCCACACTTTATATTCCCTGGAGGCGGCACAATGTTTCCAGATGGAGCAGAGCAGTATATCGAAAAACTTGGTCAATACATTCCAATGAATGGTGGTGTTCTGAGGACTGCTCTTGATATGGGATGTGGGGTACGAGCTATTTCCTATTTCCTTTAGAGACCTTAGTAGATAATTATGGAGGCAAAAACATATTTAACTCTAGAATTTATTATTGTTTAATGTTCAACTGAAACATATTTCTCATTTTTACAGGTTGCCAGTTTTGGAGGATTTTTACTATCACAAAATATTTTAACTATGTCCTTTGCTCCAAGGGATTCACATAAATCACAGATACAGTTTGCTCTTGAAAGAGGAATACCAGCTTTTGTTGCCATGCTTGGTACTCGTAGACTTCCATTTCCTGCATTTGGCTTCGACTTAGTCCATTGCTCTCGTTGTTTAATTCCTTTTACAGCCTACAGTAAGTTTTGTGTTGCACCTCTCCTTTTCAATATCTTGCGAAGTTCTTAATGGACATGGCTGACCTAACGCCAAAACTGTTCCTTGCAGATGCAACTTATTTCCTTGAAGTGGATAGGTTACTTCGCCCTGGTGGATACCTAGTAGTATCTGGCCCACCTGTTCAGTGGGCTAAACAAGACAAAGAGTGGTCCGATCTCCAGGGTGTAGCAAGAGCTTTGTGTTATGAACTGATTGCCGTGGATGGAAACACTGTCATCTGGAAGAAGTCAGCAGGGGATCTGTGTCTCCCCAACCAAAACGAATTTGGTCTCGAGTTATGTGATGAATCAGATGATCCCAATTCTGCTTGGTAATTTTCAGTACACAATTGCTTTTGCGAGTTCAATTTTCCTTTTACTATATTTGCTTCATGTTTTTCCACATCCAACATTGATAAGATATTAACATTCATGCTTGCAAAAAATTTATGTATCATCCCTTCAAAAAAGAAATTCTGTATCATATGACCTTAATAAGAATATCCCTAAGGTGAAACCTATTATAGTTATTTGTTTACAACTACAAAGATCTAATATAGTAACAGAGCCTATCCATTTGGACAACCGAAGTTTTAAGATTGTATCAAAGCCTATCCAAGATCCATTCAGGCTATCAACAAAACTATCTGTGCACCAAGCCCAATAGTTCTAGACATTAAGGGGATTTGTAAAAAGATGCTGCCTAAAAATGTGTTTATAAGTGGGAAACATCTCTCAACTTACAATCTAGTTTTGTAAGAATGAATTAGACTCGATATAAAAACTTAATACATATTTACTTCTCATGGTGGTTACTTGGGACTTCCAAAATTGATATGATCTATTTTGCAGGTACTTCAAATTGAAGAAATGTGTCAGTAGGATATCTTCTGTGAAAGGAGAATATGCTGTCGGGACGATTCCTAAGTGGCCAGAAAGGCTAACTGCTCCGCCACCTAGGTCAACACTCCTAAAAAACGTAGCTGATGTATATGAGGCTGACACTAGGCGTTGGGTAAGGAGGGTTGCACACTATAAGAATTCTCTAAACATAAAGTTGGGGACTCCGGCCGTACGGAATGTCATGGACATGAATTCATTTTTTGGAGGTTTCGCAGCAGCACTAAAATCTGATCCTGTTTGGGTGATGAATGTAGTTCCATCTCGCAAGCCATCCACTCTTGACGTGATCTTTGACAGGGGTCTTATCGGAGTCTATCATGATTGGTGGGTTTTTGCTTAACATTTCAAGTATTTTGTTATTTTTTTTTTGTATTTATCTTTTGGCTTGCCTTGATCAAATTTGTAGACATCTTTTTTTTATTATCATTCAAAGCAGTGTTGTAAATCGCAGATCGCGGAAAATAGTGATTAGGTCAAATTCTGCTACGCTACAGTGTTACAACGCTTGCTACACCCGCTATTTCACAATATTATTGTATCACACAATAATAGCGCTGCTTCTAGTCTTATCTTTTCTTTAGACAAATGAACATGAATTACTTCACCTTTGACATGTTTTTGACTTTTGATAGGATTCTGTTTTTAGGTCAAACCTTTCTTACCACTGCACTTCAACATTTATTACAGTTTGTAACAGGTTGATATTTCAGATCTTAGTTGTTTATTTACTGTTCCCAGGTGTGAACCTTTCTCAACATATCCCCGCTCCTATGACCTGATCCATGTGGCCAGCATTGAATCACTTATAAAGGATCCAGCCTCCGGGAAAAGCAGGTATTTGTGTTAAATATAATTCTAATTTGATGTCACCATATTGGTCCAGGATTTCATCGGTAGCATTATGATATGATTGTATATACCAATTTGAAATATCAGTGCTTGTTTTGAAATATTTTTGGCACAAACAAGTGGAAAGAGATTGAGGAAAATATTGCTCCCTGTCCCTGAACCAACTCGTGGCTATTAATTTAACTTGTTAGATTTGTAATGAATGCCTTCACTGAATATATGACTTATTTTAATATGATCACTTTTGTTTCATATAATTTATTAATGCATTTTAATGCTTTTAAATGTTAGCATTTTGAAAATTAATGGTATACCTTTTCAACTTGGAGTACTTTTGGATTGACTTGTTTGAACTTATATACTGATATAAGTACTTGTTAGACTCTTTGAGAGAGATCTTGTAGAATAGCTTATGACATGTCCATAAGCTGTTTTCAACTTATTTCCATAAGCTCTCCTGAATAACTTATGAAAACAGCTTATAGCTTATATGGAAACAATTTGACTTCATTTTATCTTTATTTATAGAAATAACTTGTATATAAGTACTTCATACGATAAATTTTTATACTTTAAGTGTTTAATTAAGTTGATTATCAAATCATGACATTAGTTTGAATAGATATTATTTGTAGAGCTTTCATCACCGGAAGAATGATTGATAAAAATACAGAGTCAAGGATTTTACTAGATTGCCAGTTCCTTCCTTCAATCTATTTGTTTAATCTCAATTTTCAAAAGCTTCCTTCCTCTATACAAGTTTTTTATGATTACTTTCTTTCACAAAAACAAGAGCTCACCCTGTTGCTTATTGACTTCATTACAGATGTAACCTTGTTGATTTGATGGTCGAAATAGACCGAATGTTGCGGCCAGAAGGCACCGTTGTGGTGAGGGATATCCCGGAAGTAATTGACAAAGTAGCCCGTGTTGCTCATGCTGTGAGGTGGAGGCCTACTATTTATGATAAAGAGCCTGGATCACAAGGCAAAGACAAAATCCTAGTTGCGACCAAGACCTTCTGGACTCTCTAATTCTCATCCACTAACATAGTTGTGTAATTGAGGTATAATTGACTTTGAGGATGGTGGTTTTGAATTATCTATTATATGCATCAAAGGGATATGGTTTCCCTTCTTGTTCATTGTGTATACAAGGAGAAAGTAAGGTTAGGATATTATGAGAGAAATGGAAAAATATATGAAGACTTTGTCAAGTTTTATTTTATATGGAAGGCTCAAGCCTATGTTAGTTATATTTTCTCTTAGATATATATATAAGGATAACTTGTAATTCAATGCTTTTATATAAAATGACTTATATTCATTGAAATAGAATAATTCTTGTTCTAATGTAGCTATTTAATGGTTGTTTTTTGGGGATCAAACTTCTCTAAAGTGAGCAACTCATTTTATATTGTAAAATGAGCAACATCTAGCGTTAATTAACAAATTAATGGTCGATATTGTAGGTTCGCCTTGGAGGATCCTTGCCCATTCTCTTTTATTAATCATGACGTTAATAACTTCGTACAAATAACGTCGCACGATATTAATGCCACAAATATAATATGGAACAGTGATATTTTTTTTTTTTGAGATTTTAGTCACGACGTTAATGTAGAATAACTACTTTACACGGTCAATCGATCAACAAAAAAAAAATTACACAATCAATCTTAAAAAAAAAAAATTACACTATCAATATACTAATTAAATTCTGAGAAAATTATTTCATTTATTTTATTATAGACTGATAAAATGACAGTAATCAAAAACTCACGTAAAATTGTGTTAGGTAAATCATGAGATCACGTTCAAAATCGAGAGATCCTCAGACAATTGAAAAGGTTAGCAATCATCACATACTTGATGACTTCATGTTCTCCATTCTTTCAAAACTTCCTCTTAAATCTTTAGTTCGATTTACATGCGTACGTAAATCATGGTCTATTTTATTCGAAAACACTTATTTCATGAACATGTACCGCCTCAATTTTGCATCTAATAAAAATTACTCTTATGTGGATGATTCATGTCTCACCTTTGATTTTGTTGAGCCATCCTATGAACACCATTATGCATTGTTTTCACATACTGGTGAGTGGTTCGAAAATAAGGTCAAATTAGATTGGCCACCTCCGTTTCACGAGGATGACCAAGGTATTGGAATGTTGGGTTATACTGCCGCAAACAACACTCTTTGTTTATACCAAGGTTTTAAAATTCCAAAAGTTGTATTTTGGAACCTAACTACTAAGGAATTCAAGGTCCTTCCTTCGAGTCCCTTTGAGTTCACGCCACCTTCTTATGAAACTGTTTTTATTAGCTTTCATGGATTTGGTTATGATCCTGTTAGTGATGACCATAAGGTGATTCGACATGCAGCACATATTCTGAATTTTACTGACTCTGAAGGTTATTTGCCACCACATGACTCCTTGTGGGAGGTATATAGCTTAAGAAGTAATTCTTGGAGAAAACTTGATGTAGATATGCCTACTGGTTATCTTTCAGGTTCCCGAGTGTACAAGAATGGAGTGTGTCATTTAACTTGAGCAGAGATGTGTTCTTTAGAACATCCCTACCCTTATATGTGGATGATCATAATGATTTTGAATTAGTGGATAGATGCTTTGTGGTGTTAAATGGGTCCGTTGCTTGTATCTCAACCTATGAAACAAGCTATGCAAATACACCAACTGCATTTAATGTATCACTTTTGGGTGAACTCGGTGTGAAAGAATCATGGACGAAACTTTGTGTTTGGTCCGTTGCCTTGTATTGACTATCCTATTGGAGCAGGAAACAAAGGCGACATATACTCTAGATCAAAAGATTTTGAACTTGTTCGGTTTGATATGAGTACCCAAATGATTGAGAAGTTTGGTATTAAAGATGTGCTTTATATTGAAATACTCCTTTATAAGGAAGTCCTTCTCCCGATCAGAGCACTAAAAAATGTATGACTGTGGTTATTAGGATTTCACCTTGTATATAAAGTGTATGAGCATCTGGAAGAGATATTATCATTGATTCAAGTGGTGATTCCGACAAATTCATCATTAGATAAAAGCTGGTGGAAGATAAACAATGATGTAATGTTCTCAATGAAATCGTTCACCATAGCGTGGAGGGGGTTAGCACCCCCAAGGACTGAACTACTCATGTGCTTTATTATTCGGGGCAGATTGAATACAACTAGCAGATTAAAGAGGGTAAAGGTGGTGGTGAATGAAGAAGCTACTGCCTTATGCCCGTTTTGAGAAATTGAGGAAGAATTGGTGCGGTGTTCAGATGCCCATGACGTAAGTTCCAACACTGTGGTTTGATTGTTGGCTGAGTAATTTTCCCAGTGGCTTCCATCATGAGATATGGACCACTTTTCTTTATGCAGTATTTTGAAGTAATTGGAATCAAAGAAACAGAACTGTCTTTGCTCTAGAATTGTCTATGACAAAAGAATGGATGGTGCAAGAAGATATCATAGTTGAATCGGATTTTAGAAACACCCTTGCTTGGGTTCACCGTAAGGAATCATGTCCATGGAATTTGAGATTTTTCAGTAACAAACTGGAAAACATGATGCAGATGATATCACAAAGGTAGCATCTTCGATGGAGTGTATGGTAGTTGAATGGTTTGTATCCTTTTAATAGTTGATATGAGACCATTTGGGGTGCTGACTGAGGTGTTTTGCTTGTGGTGGCTATGCAAGCGATCAAATCTTTTATGAAGTCTTGCACTGGATTTTGGTGGTTACTGGATTTGTTTGCGGCAATGAGTATATAGAATGATGGAGTCAAGATCGGTTTTTTGTTGGTATTACTTTTGTATATTTGTGGGTTATCTTGTATTTTTCTGCTATGCTAGTGGCTGATTGCGGTTTGGCACAATATAAGGTGGAGTATATGCAATCAAGGTGTGTATCTTGGCTGCCTGATGGTGTATGTACAGATAGAAAATGCTGAATAGATTATTGGCTGTTGGGTGGAAATTGAGGCAACACGTGTGTGTCTTCATATGGACTAACTTGAAGGTGAAGCTACTATTCCGGATACTTTTCCTGCTATCTCAGAATCCTTGTTTTTTTTTTCTTTCTGTATTGATGTTGATATGTGATGGGTATATGGACCTTTTTTCTTGGGGATGCCTTAATTCTATTACAGGAGTAATGTTGGTGTTATTGGTAGAGCTCCAGAACTGCCTTAATATGATGCCTTAATTCCAACACCACTCGTAATAAAGGCAGGGAGGACTCTTAAGTCTAGTAATCGCCCAATTCCACGAAAGCACCTTAATCTCAGCAACAATTTCACCATGATCTTTCACAAGAGTATTAAAAATCCTATCATTCCTCGCTTTCCAAATCGTCCATAAAACCACGTGCCAGATCATCCAGTAACCTTTGCGAAGCTTTTGCCTCCCAATCTCCCCACTCCAACACTCAAAATGTATTATTGTTAATATTTTGTTCTGTAAAGAGCTTGGTCTTATACAACTGCTTCAGTGTCACCATTGAAACCTTAATATTGATTTCATTGAAATCCATTCTATAATCCGGAAACAGCCACTAAATACACTTCCGGCAATTGTCATAACAGTCGCAAAATGACTCAACAACGGTGAATTCCACATAGGAAAAGAACCATGACCAGTTATGTATAGAGTGTAATTTAAAACAATCAATCTACCATCCATATATCTAATTTTTTAGGAATGTAATGTAAAATTATCAATATCAAGTCAGACTTTTATATAACCGGATTTTGAAAGAGTGCAAAATTTTGAACAATGAAATCTTTGAATGATTGATGTGCAATGCAACTGCATTAAATAATTGGTAATGAGAATGCCTAGTTACAATCACATAGACCTCTCTTTCTTTTCTCTCAATTCTCCTTAATTCTCTCTCAATATTGATTACTTGCAAAGCAAGCAATCTCAGCTGCGCCATCATGTGCAGCGGTACAATTTCTACAATTTGTTGGCCCTGTTTGGATAAACAAATTAATTGAACTCCTATAGCGTAATCCCTTATCATGCAAGTGCTTATGTATAAGCAATTTCTTTGTAAAAAAAAGTGTTTTTTATAACAAAAATATAAAATAAAGTCAAAAATATTTTTATATATGCAATAAGTAGTTTTTATAAGTTATCCTAGAGAGCTAATAAAAATAAGTTGAAAATAACTTATGGCCATGTCAATGTCATTAGCTCTTTTCATAAGCTTTGACAAACAATCTCACCAGTGCTTATGCCAGTAAGAAAAGATAGATGGCAAAAGTTTATTGTACTATTTTTTATTTCACATGATGATGCTTATGTAAATGAAGAATTTTCCATACTAATTCAGGTATGCTATAAACTAAAAATTTTGAGAAATACTATTGCTACTCTTGAACAATAATCTTTTAAGTAATGTGCACTCTAGAGTAATTCCTTCATGTAATTGTGGTGCAGAATTTGAAATCAGAGAAATTGTTATTGCTCCGTATGAAGCAGATGCTCAGTGTTCAACCTCGAAACCAAAAAAGGCGGTGTTGCAGTAGTGATCACAGAAGATAGTGGTATGATATTATATGGCTGTCCTGCTGTAAGATCTTCTCCGAAACTAAGATTTTGTGCGTCGAGGATTACTACTTTAACATTCAATTCCATAAGAGTCCTTGGTTTTGGATTCTAATCCATTTTTGTTTTCAACAAGTTGTTTATAAGATGGATCGTGAGGGGAATGGTAAATGAATAGAATTAGAAGAGGTTTTTTCAGCTGATTCTAGTAGACCTTCATTTCGGAGTTTAGATATGAAGCTTTGCACAGGTGATCTTCTTGTTGTTTGTTTACTGCATTTATATTTTTGAAAGTATGAAAATTAGAATGCTGCAGAACGTTAAAACACAAAACTCGTTCACAATAGACGACTGAAAAATCGCTTTTTCCTCCTTCCAGGCATGTGTGTTTTATCTGGATGTGATTTTCTTTCATCTGTTCCTGGCCTTGATGTTGCTCGAGGTCATGCCCTTGTTTCGAAGCATCAGAATATGTATTGTGTAAGTGTATTCTTAGCTTTTAATAACCACTGTCGTTAAAATTTCTCTACGCTATAGTGCTACTATTACCGCAATTTGACAACACTGTCGGACACAATTTGTATTGATGTATATCTGGAGTTCTGAGTATATATCATGTTGTATCCTATTCCTATACCTTTGTATTTTAATACTAGCAATTAGGTTATATGTGAAGAATTTTAATCTCTTTGATCGTTGAACATGCAACTCTTTTTCCTTGACCAAGTTCAAATGTACGTAGTGTAAAAGGTATATGTGAACAATTTTAATCTCTTTGATTGTTGAACATCTATAACGGCGGAGAAGAGAGATCACCTCTTGAAGAAGAGGTTGGAGGAAAGAATTGGAAGATGAACCCGATTTAACCATATTAACAACTATTAGAGCCTAGAGTTCCGCTCAATAGAGCACATGCGAGTCTATTGTAAAAGCCACAATTGAGGATCTCTAATTAGTCCTCCACAAATTGAAACCTCTTATGACTTTATATGAGACCCATCAACTTCTAGGAAAGTATTAATCTAGACTCTCACATTATCGATATTCCATCAAGATCCTTTTTGAAATTGAAGAATATTCATCAAATTGATTCCTCTTTAATATTTACAAAGACTACAATGAGATTAAGTTGGTAACATCAGGGACGAACTTTATAAGTATCAGCGACGAACCTTAAGTAAGTGTTCATAATTTGATTTTAA
>Ga0099826_10002346_pt1 | contig 12171 bp, 11 predicted proteins | sample Mtrugardesep15_FD_76830 | JGI IMG/M metagenome (GOLD analysis project Ga0099826, IMG submission 76830) | Root nodule microbial communities of legume samples collected from California, USA - M. trunc garden sep15 | ecosystem: Host-associated > Plants > Roots > Nodule | place: USA: California...
GTTTATTACTTTAAATTTTTGTTGGTTCGTGGAAAATCAAATACCTAACGAATCAGCAAATATTTAAACTAATAAATGAGATCAAAAACCCAACGAACAAACAAAAATTTACATAGATTTTACTACATTTGGCTGTTTAAGGCGTTTCAGAAGAATAAACTTGTTTTAAATTTGAATCAGACCTCTTCGAACAGCATCACTGCAGTTGATAATGGAACTATAACTATAACAGCTGAACCACTAATCCCATCCAGACAAACATCTGCCAAAATAATTTGATGTATCCTCAAAATCAGATCATGGAGAAGCACACCTCTTTGGTTTATACATTCGAATCTGCAGATGAAAAACTAATTTTATACACAACTGTTTTGATATTCGGAAGACAAAAACAACCCTTCCACATCCTAAATTGAGCAATAGAAGCTGGAAATGAAAACATTGAGATCGTTCAATTAGTACTCATTTGCATAATACTCAAAGGCTTTTCTAATAGTCACAAGGTGATTCCTTGATATTATTTGACCTTTTTCCTGGTAATCCACCAAACAGTTTTGTTCTGTTGTATAAGCACTTCAAAGAGAATCCATCAAACAGTTTGCATTCAGCTGAAATAGAAAACTATCTAAACTGAATAACACAGAAATGAACTTGCAGTCAAATAGTTGGTATCATTCAAATGAGATTAATTAGAATAAAATAGAGAGAAAAGGAATAACAGAATCACTAAAAATTACTTTGAATCTCAGGCAACCAGTGACATCAAATTTCAAAGGAAACTGAAACATGATAACATAGTTCTTCTACACATTTATTTACTCAAATCCAACATAGTTAAAATACACTCAATTATTCAAAATAGCCAACCAACTACACACTACAGTTTACACTTTCTTCAGAAAATTTTACATGCCTTTCAATGATATGATTACAATGAGCTAACCAATGAATACATTTTTTGAGAACAAAAATTAAACAGAAGGTAAACACTAAGTAACAGATTCAAGAGCAACGTTATAGAACTAAGATCACAACTTCATAATCAAGCTCAAGACCTACTTGACTTTCCCGAGCACTCCATCAATTTACACATGAAATCTGTAATCCACTGTCTAAAACTATATTTGATCAATCCACAACAACTAACAACGCCAACATTTTCATCCACAGGTTCCACTTGCGGACAGCTTGTCCCGACAACACATTCATTAGCATCACTACTAAGCAAAATATCATTTTTTTCTTGTTCTCGACATTTCTCCATTTTTTGTCCATTTGGTTGATCATATACAAGATAAACTATTGTTTCCTTCACAGTGAAACCTTTCCCAAAAATAACAACCACCTCTACTTTGTTTCCTGGTTCAATACTTGATACTACCCTCTCACCCTCCTCATCTTCAAAAGAGACTAAGGCATCTCTCTTATAGAGTTGAAGGGTGGCCTTAGTGTAATTTTTCACTAGCATGTTTTTAAGGCCATCTGATGCTATGTTATCACGGGTTGAAGAATAGACAACGCATATCATAGTCTTTAAGTTACGCCCTTGCACCCGAGGGACTTCAAAAATTACAGAAGATCCTTTGAAATTGAAGGTCAACCAATCTGGAGAACTGTCACCGGGGAGCATACATTCACCACACCCATTGACACCCATATTCTGTAAAAGTGAAAATAAGCTTAAGATTATAACCCTATATATATTACCTAAATCAAAGTTTACATTCATAGGTTTCTTGTTTTCAAGGGACAGTTCTTGTTAATATGCCTATGCGTAGGGTGTTCAATTGGTCGATAATATCATTAATTTTGAAATGATTAGATACACGCAAGAAGTAGAGAGTTGAATGTGAAACCTGTAAAATGTTCTCTTTCAGAATATTGGTGACTTGGCAATTCATTCCAATTTGAATAAACAAATATTTCATGGAAGATTTTGATCCTGAAATGTGAACCTTACTATAGTATTGAATTAGTGCAGATGTTTTCATTTTTGATACTTGTGAAGAAGAAGTTGATTCCAGATCTTTTGGATTCGGGGCATACAAGGCATCCAAAATTATTTTTGTGTCTCGAGAAAGTTGAATCTCTGAGTCGCACTCCACCCAAAGACATCGAAGCCATGGAAGGTACTTGGACATAGATGACAGTTCACGGGAACTACTATTTTGCACATCTAAAGGAACAAGAGATGACATGCCAGCAGATGTTTGAAATGGTGATGGGAGATTATTTGTCGGTGACATCCAAGACCAAATGATAGCTGGAAACACGTCATGAGAGAATCCTTCATAACCGCACAAAGAAATATATCCAATGCTCTTGGACCTTACTACTGAAATGGGAACCCTTGCTATTGCTGTATTATTTGCAATTAGCGTGGTTAAAGATTCCATATCTTCTAAGTCCTCTTCCAACTGGTCAATCTTTAAACACCCCGAAAGAATAAGAGTTTTCAGAGATTTTAACTTGTATATGCTTCTTGGGAGTCTACATATGTTAATACAATCTTCCAAATCTATCAGAAGAACTTTATTGAGATGTCCGATGCTTGAAGAAATCTCAGACAACATTGGACAATCAGTCAATACTAGCTTTTCAAGATTAGGCATGTTTGAAAAGTCCGGAGTCTGTGTCAGAGAATGAGAATGACTAAGGTTAAGAATTTTCAACTTCTCCATCTTCTGCAAGAACGTACATGCATGTTAGCGTAGTATATAGAAAACTAAGGGAAGAAGCATAAAATTCAATAAGTCGAAGTAAATACAGAATGTCATTGCTGTTTACTAACTGAAAATGAAATCAAAATTAATACCTGAGTCTCTTTCCATAGAAATTTGACATTGCTGTTTACTAACTCAATGGAAACTAAATTTCCATTATAAAAGCTTCTAGGTATGCATGTTAAAGGAAATCCATTCCAAGAAAGCCATCTTAGATTTCTTGAAAGATATTCAAAATCCCCATCAAGTTGTACACCAGCAAGTTGAAACAATCTGAGTCTCGTCATCTTCTTAAATGCTTTAGTATTAAAACATTTTGCATTAGCTCTTGGCAACTTCAAAGTCAGTCCCTCAACAGCTTTTGTTCCCTATGAAATATGATTCACCACCAAATTAATATTCAAAGCAGAACTAAAATATGAATGTTAAAAATTCATTACTCATAAATGTAAAGAAGTGATTACCGTTTGTTCTGATAATACATCAACCACGTCTTTACTAAACCATAACCTGCTACGCTCCGTGGGATCCTTTGGTGATTTCTCTCGAACTATTTCTCTTCCCATATCTCGCAACAAATCATGCATTCCAAGCCTGCCCATATCATCAACAGTTACAAGGCTACGCTCCATAAGAACATTTATTCCAATTTCTGCATAAAGTTCGCACCCATTTAATATATGTATAACATCATTTCGGACCATCCCAATAAAGAAACAAGCTATGTCAAGGAATATTTCTTTCTCAGTGTCATCATTTAAAGCATCGTAACTTATTTTTAACTTCTTCTGTACTTGATCATTGGGAATTTTTTTGAGTTTTTCCAAAACACTCTCCCATTCGGTTATTCCCCTATCAAACAGATATGACCCAAGGACTTCAAGAGCTAGCGGCAATCCCCCGGAATAGTCCACTACATTTCTTGAAATTTCAGCAAAATCTTTTCTAGGGCTCACTTGCTTGAATGCATGCCAACTAAAAAGCTCAATTGATTCACTTTCACCCATTTTTTTCATTGTGTATACTTCATCAACTCTATTCCCTCTAAGTATATTCATATCTCTAGTTGTGATAATTATTCTACTACCCGAACCAAACCATTGATGACTTCCGCACAAAGCATTCAATTGATCCAATGTATTCACATCATCAAGTACAAGAAGTACTTTTTTATTACAAAGTATATCCTTTAACTTATTTTTTCCTTCCTCAATATTATGTATCTTGGTCGACATTTCTTTGCAAATATCAAATAGAATTTGTTCTTGTAAATACACTTGTTGAATATTTTGCTCCCAAACTTCCCTAATATTTGCGACGAAGCTCCTACCATCAAAACTGTGGCCAATTTTATTGTAAATGCCTTTTGCAATAATGGTTTTTCCAATCCCTCCCATACCCCACATCCCTAGTAGTAGAACATCTTTTGACTGTTTATTTTGAAATGGAGCTTGCATTTGTTGGAATTGTTGCTGTTGAAATGGATTGTTCACTTGTGGGGAGAGTAGTGGTTGAAACGAAACTTGCGATTGTCAGACTTGTAGTGGTTGAAACAGAGCTTGCATTGGCCGGATGTGCAGCGGTTGAAATGAAGGTTGCATTTGTTGCGCTTGTAGCGGTTTAAACGAAGCTTGCATTGGTTGGAAGTGTAGTAGTTCACTCGTGGGTTGCGGTATTTTTTTGTATATTAGTTGAATCATATCTTGCGCTCGAAGTTCAACTCCTACTGGATTATTAGCAACGAACAAGTCTGTCTTGTTTAGCAAACGCACAACTTTTTCAACAATATCCTTGATTGCCTCACTTTCGTTCCTGTTTTAAAACCCAAATAAAGGATCATATATATTTTACATTCTTAAAATAAACCAAATATGCTGGTAATTAAGCTTGGTAGATGTTTAATAAATATCATGTTCATTTACTTGGTTACATGGTTAATGAGTTACAACACATTGTGCAATTTATCAACCATCTACTGAAATGTAATTAACCACATGTTTGAGTTATGTTAACTATGTCATGAAGAATGAACATTATTTGTGTCAAAAGTTCACTGTGATCAAATATACAAGATATCAATTAATCATCCATTAAACATAATTAACAATGTATTTAAACTACAGTCTAGTAAATAAATACTGAACAGTTTTCCAAAGGTAAGCGCAAATTTGATCAAAAATATTTTAAAAATATCCAAAAAATTAAAAAATAATCCAAGGTTCGACCTTTTTTCTTTCAAAATCATTCTCTAGAAAGAATGCTTGTTGAGATGAATTGCATTACCTTGAATTTAGCACTACAAGCCCTGCAAACCCGGCTACCTCATGAAGTGCCGCTATCCAACTCCGTTCCTGCTCCATATTCGGTGACTTGGATTTGAAGTTTCACACTTTGAAAAGTCTTTTCGTATTTGAAAGTCTAGTCAATAGACTTTCAAATGCTTTACCAAACTCACCCTTTTGGTGACGAACTTCGGATGGATCTACACCATAGAACACTGGCAAAACAACTTGCCCTATGGTTTTGGAACACTCCATTATCTTCACCAACTCATCCAGACACCATCGTGAATCCGCATAATTCTTTGAGAAAACAATGACAGCAATTCGTGATTGTTCAATTGCTCGATTTATTGATTTTGAAATGGCATCTCCTCTTTGAAGCGAATCATCATCTCTAAAAACTTTAACTCCAGAATTTAGAAGAGAAGTGTTAAGATGTGAAGTGAAGGAAGCACGAGTATCTTCCCCTCGGAAACTTAAGAACACGTCATGAATTCTTAATGCTTTCGACAGATTCTTTGTGTATGTGTTATTTAGAAGATCAGGGAAGTTTAAGGAGGAAGACATGGATGAATGAGAGGAAACTGATTAATTGTTGAAATAGCAATGTAAAGTGTTGTAGTGTGAAATTATGTGTGTGAACTCTGAAGCTTGAAAAAGATAAAGATTGTAATATCATATGGATAATATTGATTGCTACTACTTTGCATTATTTTCAACTTAAAGTCATCATCACGTTGGTATAATATTTCGGGTCCACATTAGTTGTCAAGAGCATACCAACCAATAACCATAAATATCTCCTTCAACTTTTGAATGTGTACATGAGAGTTGGTTTTCATATTTTTTTATTTAAATATATATAGTTATTTTTGGTCTTTAAATATGAGAGACGCTGTAATAATAGTCGCAACTGAAGGTATCGAAATTACGAAAATACATAAATGTGCATTTTGATAGTCATTTTAGTCTATAACTAAACTTTTTTTGAATAAGTTATATGTACTCTAATATATTTTTCATTAGTCAATTTGATATAAAAAATTTGCAACACTAGAGTCACTCGAAGATGTGTGTGTAATTTCATTACTTTCAAAAATTACAGGGACAACATTTACGATATTTAAATATCAAAATTACAAAGGAATAATAAGATTTAGAGTTTTTTTTCCTATTATTATCAGATCAAGAACAATATGAAAGAGAATAAAACTGAAATGTGAATTCATTGATCTAAGAACACAGTTAGATACAAGAGTGCTATTTATAGAACAAGCAAGATGGCTGGTTAACTTATGTAGCAAGTAACCGGTCATAACTAAGTTCTACTAAAGCTATTTGTGTTATCTATATGTAATGAGCTGGATCGTTGACTGGCTATCACAGGTGACGGCTTGTTGTGTTTAGAAGCTTTAGTATTCTCAAATGCCTATTATACCCTCATTTTAATACACCAATAATATTCTCTCTTTTTTTTACACACTTCCTATTTCCGGTAAACATGATGTGCTATTTTTCTCTCATACCAAACAATTGTTAGTAACTCAAACTCATACTTATTTGAAAATTACCGAGTAACTCCCCTCTAAAACTTATGAACACTTCATGTTCACGCATACTTCTACTGAAGTTTGTTTGTAAATACAATTATTTTTTGATGTGGAAACTGAAATGAAGTTAAAGAAAAGAAAAAAAGAGGAAAAGAGAAAAGGAGGAAAAAAGACAATTGTTTTTTGGGAATATGTTCAATGTAATGTGTGGCACAAAGTCAATGGTTTGGGTATGATTGAGCAATAATTAAAGGAGTTGGATATGATTGATTATTCTTATTTTGGTGGGAATCAGAAATTTCTATATGCAAGTAGTAGTTTTGAATGTTGGACTAAGTCATAGCCAAACTCACAGAATATCAAAGGTGAAAGAGAATCCATTTTCCTCTTTTCTCTCCTCTGCTGCCTTCTGTTTCTTTCTTTGTTCCATCCATCCATGTCTTCTTCCTCTAGAACAAAAGGTTAATATATAGTAACTCTGTATCTGGTTCAAAGACCGATTAATCTGAAGGAGTCAATCCACCTTTCACTCATATCTTATTTTTTTACTTTATCATTTATATTAATTTAGTAATTTTTTTTCATATGAATTTTATATTACACAGATTTTCAAGACATGGTGAAAAGTTCAACAAGAAGCTATGATGTGTTCTTAAGTTTCAGAGGAGTGGACACTCGTGAATCTTTCACTTCACATCTTTGCACTAGTATTCAAATTTCTGGAATCGTTGTTTTTAAGGACGACGATTCACTTAGAAAAGGAGATCTCATTTCAACAACTCTATTGTGAGCAATTGGAGAGTCTAGAATTGTTATCATCGTTTTCTCAAAAAATTATGCGGGATCACGATGGTGTTTAATAGAGTTGGAGAAAATAATGGAGTGTTATAGAACCATAGGACTAGCGGTTCTACCGGTTTTCTATGGTGTAGATCCATCTGAAGTACGTCATCAAACTGGTGAATTTGGAAAATCGTTTCAACTTTTTTTGAATAGAAATGGAATTTCAAAGGAAGATGAGTTGAAATGGAGAGATGTTCTTTGTGAAGCTGCTGGCCTTTCAGGATTTGTGGTCCTAAAATTCAGGTAATTTAATTAATTTGAGTTCAACTATTAGACTAGCGACGTTTGTGGTGTTGTGTGTATGTAGGGGTGTAACGGTTCGGTTTGCATCGGTTCAGTAGATCAATTTGTTTGAAAATACAATTAAAAAATAATAATTGATATTCTCACCTATGTTTCATGGAAAAGGCTAGGGTTACTTTTGGTGGAAGCATTTTTTGTGCATATGAGATGATTCAGATGAATACATAAGTGAGAAAGGATTGGAAATAATGAACTTTAGGAGTGTTTTTCATTTTGACTTTATCTTGGGCCTAAGTTTACTCAAGTGTGTCTGAGGTGAAGAGGGAATGATGCTAGTATATTGTGGGGGTGTCGTTAGCATTAGTTCGGTTCATCAATTCTTTGGATCTCAAAATAAAAACCGAGAATCTAACCAAACTAGACCGGTATAGGTCGGAATGTACACATATATACGATACTATGCAATTTACTTTAGAGCGTAAAGTGTGTGTGTCTACACTCTACACACACACGCACACGCACACACTTGTGTGTGTATGTACATGATTACATAAAAGATAAATATACATGTCTTTGTGTATGTGTGCGGGCGTGTGTATGTTCAACTTTTCTTGGGTCTTTTTTTTTCTTGTAGGAATGAAAGTGAAGCAATCGACGATATAGTGGAAAATATTTCACGTTTGCTTGACAAGACAGATTTGTTCATTGCTGATAATCCAGTGGGAGTCGAATCTCGAGTAGAAGATATGATTCAACGGTTATACATCCAACAAACAAATGAAAATGTAGTACTAGGGATTTGGGGTATGGGTGGGATTGGTAAAACCACCATCGCGAAAGCCATTTACAATAAAATTGGCCGTAAATTTGCAGGTAGGAGCTTCCTTGCAAATATCAGGGAAGTTTGGGAGCAAAATGATGGACCGGTTTGTTTACAAGAACAACTTCTTTTTGATATTTGCAAAGATACGAAAACTAAGATACGAAGTATTGAGTCAGGAAAAACTATATTAATGGATAGACTATGTCATAAAAGAATTCTTATTGTACTTGATGATGTGAGTGAATTGGAGCAATTGAATGCTTTGTGCGGAAATCGTAAATGGCTTAGTTCAGGGAGTAGAATAATTATCACAACCAGGGATATGCATATACTTAGAGGGAATAGAGTTGACCAAGTGTGCAAAATGAAAGAAATGGATGAAAGTGAATCAATTGAGCTTTTTAGTTGGCATGCATTCAAACAAGCGAGTCCTATAGAAGATTTTGCTGGAATTTCAAGAAATGTAGTGGAGTATTCTGGGGGATTGCCGCTAGCTCTACAAGTCATTGGGTCATATTTGTTTGATAGGGGGGTAGCAGAGTGGAAGTGTGTGTTGGAGAAACTCATAAGAATTCCTAATGATCAAGTGCAGAAGAAGTTAAAAATAAGCTATGATGGTTTAAACGATGACACTGAGAAGAAAATATTCCTCGACATAGCTTGCTTCTTTATTGGGATGGATCGAAATGATGTTACACTTATATTAAATGGATGTGAACTTTTTGCTGAAATTGGAGTAAGTGTACTTGTTGAGCGAAGCCTTGTAACTGTCGATGATAGGAACAAGCTTGGAATGCATGATTTGCTGCGTGATATGGGAAGAGAAATCATTCGTGAAAAATCAGAAGAGCCTGAGGGGCGTAGCAGATTATGGTTTGATAAGGACGTTTTTGATGTATTATCAGAACAAAATGTAAGAACTCGTATACTTATTTTTATCGTAAACAAATGCTTTTGAGTATAGTGTTATCATTCATCTTTTTATCGTAACACATAATCAATTTCATCAAATAATTTTTTATTTGCCCTGTATCTTTAATCGGATGTCAGGGTTACTAATAACAACTTTCTATTCCCATCATATTTCACAGGGAACAAAAGTTGTTGAGGGATTGGCTTTGAAGTTGCCAAAAGAAAATGCAAAATGTTTTAGTACTAAAGCATTTAAGAAGCTGGAAAAACTCCGATTGCTTCAACTTGCTGGTGTACAACTTGATGGGGATTTTGAACATCTTTCAAGAAATTTGAGATGGCTTTCTTGGAATGGATTTCCTTTAACATGCATTCCTTCAAGCTTTTATCAAGGAAATTTAGTTTCCATTGAGTTAGTAAACAGCAATATCAAACTTGTGTGGAAAAAGACTCAGGTATTAACTTTTCTCTTGGTTTTTTAGATATTAACTTTCATTTAGACATAGTTTTCACCTTTTCTTCTGTCTGTCAAACTTTGCTATTTGTAAAAATGGCATTGTAGTTAGTTTTTAATTACTTCAGTTAACTTCTTTGAGCTTAATTCCTCTGTAAGTATTATAATTAACATTTGGTGGTTTCAGAAGTTGGAGAAGCTGAAAATTCTCAATCTTAGCCATTCTCATTATCTGACACAAACTCCAGATTTTTCAAACTTGCCTAATCTTGAACAACTAGTACTCACAGATTGTCCAAGGTTGTCAGAGGTTTCTCATAGTATTGAACATCTCAATAAAATTCTTCTGATAAATTTGGAAGACTGTATTGGTCTTCAGAGCCTTCCAAGAAGTATCTATAAGGTGAAATCTCTAAAAACTCTCATTCTTTCCGGGTGTTCAATGATTGACAAGTTGGAAGAGGACTTAGAACAGATGACATCTTTAACCACTCTGATAGCAAATAACACCGCAATAACAAGAGTGCCCTTTTCAGTAGTAAGGTCGAAAAGCATTGGATATATTTCTTTGTGCGGCTATGAAGGATTCTCACGTGATGTGTTTCCCTCGATCATTTGGTCTTGGATTTCGCCAACAAATAATCTCACTTCCCCATTTCAGACGGTTGCTGCAATGTCATCTCTTGTTCCTTTAGATGTACTAAATAGTAGTTCCCATGAACTATCATCTATTTCCAATTACCTTCCATGGCTTCGATGTCTTTGGGTGGAATGTGGCTCAGAACGTCAACTTTCTCAAGATGCAGAAAGAATTTTGGATGCCTTATATGCGACAAATTCTAAAGAACTGGAATCATCTGCTACATCACAGTTATCAAATGTGAAAACTCACGCATTACTTCAATATTGCAGTCAAGTGCACATTTCAGAATCAAAAACTTCCTTGAGATCTTTTCTTATACAAATGGGGATGAATTGCCAAGTCACGACAATGTTGAAAGAGAGCATATTACAGGTTTCACTTATAAGTCTCTCCTCTTATATGTATATAATAGTTCCAACTCTCATTTTTATAACACACATTTAAAACCTTTTGACCGCACGAACGTGGCAGATGCATATTGTATTTCTATTCATTGTTAGGAATATGTAACATCATAGCTCGTTATTTACAATTTTATTTAATATTTTATTTGTAAATTGTCACTACTTTACGTATTTTTGTTAAAATGTATATCGCGAATATGATTTTATTTACTATAAACATGATTTTTTTATCTTATAAGGAAATATAAAACTAAATCTTCAATTGTCAAAAAGAATATACCAGTTTATTGTTAAATACAATTGATACTATTTTCACTGTTACAGAACATGGTTGTCAACGGGTGTGAAGGCTGCTTGCTCCCCGGTGATGGTTACCCAAATTGGTTTTCCTTTAATTATGAAGGTTGTTCGGTAAAATTTAAAGTCCCTCGAGTGGAAGGGCGCATATTGAAGACAATGATATGTGTTGTCTATTCTTCACCACCAAATAACGTAGTATCAGACGGCCTTAAAAACTTGATGGTGAAAAATTACACTAAAGCCACCATTCAACTATATAAGAGAGAGGCACTAGTCTCCTTCGAAGATGATGAGGGCGAGAGATTAGTATCAAGCATAGAGCCTAGTAACCAAGTGGAGGTTGTTGTTGTTGTTGAGAACAATTTCATTGTGAAGAAGACAATAATTTATCTCGTATATGATGAATCAATTGGTAAAACAATGGATCAAAGTCATGTTATAGATAAAGATAACAGAAGGAAGAAAATTCTCAAGTGGTGCTGCTAGTTTTGTTTGAACTGATTTCTGAAAATTGGGAAAGTAAAGTTGCCCTCGAGCTTGATTCTGACATTATGATCTTAATTCTTAACCGGGAACGGTATATGGATAATTGAAAATTTATCAATAAAATGAAAAGTAAGCTTGGATGGAATTGGCAGGTGGAAATCAGCCATGATTCTTGGTAAGTCAAAGACCTTGTTACCTCCAAATGAAGTTTGCAGCCTTCTGTGTAATGTCATTATTGTGCAGTCTGCCTTTGGTTCATTTTTCTTCTGCTAGGCTTTAATAATTAGTTGTAAAATCATCAATGAAGAGGTTTGATGCATTCATTATCGGTGTACATATATAAGTATGATAAGAGTTATCTGACTGAGAACATGTTGTGAGTTCATTGTGAAAACCACACCAATAATAAACTTGATGCGTGGAGCAAATTAATACCAAGTAATCAAAACAAGCGGGTAGCAAATAATTCAAACAAAAATAAACAGCAAGAGATAAAGGAAGAAGGAGA
>Ga0099826_10002348_pt1 | contig 12168 bp, 4 predicted proteins | sample Mtrugardesep15_FD_76830 | JGI IMG/M metagenome (GOLD analysis project Ga0099826, IMG submission 76830) | Root nodule microbial communities of legume samples collected from California, USA - M. trunc garden sep15 | ecosystem: Host-associated > Plants > Roots > Nodule | place: USA: California...
ATAAAAAACACTCAACCAATCAAACGGTAATTTTTACCCCGAACTACGAGGTTCTGATCCCTCACGGGTACGTAGGCAAAGGACCCAGTCCTTCCGAATCAATAAAATGTAGATAATTAGGTCCTTTTTCTTTTTTTAAAATCACTATTCTCAAATTCTTTTTTTTAAATAAAATCGGCAGGTTTATAGCACAAAAAGTAAAATAAAGTCGAAAGGTTCTCGTAGAGTACTACGAAAAGGGTGCTAATACCTTCCCTTTATGTAACCAACCCACGGACCCCACCTTTAAATAAATTTTTTCAATCAAAGTCGTGAAATAATCAGTGAGTCAAAAGCTAATCAAATAGCCTTGATCTCCAAAAAATGATGCGACAACATGTTAAAGGGACTCAACTGTATGTTTATTATAATGAAACGCTGCTCCATTTATAAAGAGTACAAGGAATCAAGTCCTAAAGTTAGGAGGAATAAAATATACAAAACCAATGATGTACTATACACATAATATATAAAAATTAATTGTGTAATTCTACTTTCTTTGACATCAATGATGTAGCTACTTCCTTACTTTTCCTTCCAAAGTGAATCTTTCGATGGAAAGAAAATTCATAATGTATATACTATACAAAAGAAAAAACCCATTGTTGGTGGAAGCAAATGAAGAAATGTACGCGATTTCAATGTGCCCGGCAGCATCAATAAAGTGACTGACAGGGAATCAATCAACTGATGGGGTAAGAGATGAAGATTTGGCATGCCGTGCCACAAATGACTCCACAAGTGGGTTCACAAGCTGAGGTGCTTCATCCTTCATGAAATGGACAGTTAACAACGTAAGAAGATTATTGCAAACAGTTATTCATTTGATTAGATATGACCACTTAATGTTGCAACAGGTTCTAACATAAAGATAGAAATGAGAGAAAATAAACATACCAAAACAAGCATTGAAGAAAAAGGATATATTTATGTAAACCATCATTATTATGGAGCAATATTGAAGCTTAATTCACTAACAATGGACATTTCAGGTATAATAAATGAAAAAGACGTATAGTTATTGTGAACGGTTATCACTTATATCTGATTGGAATAAGAGGCCCTCTGTAGAAATTATGTGATTATTCTCAGTCAAAATAGGATGACTTCAAAGTTTTTCTACAAATAGATGAATTGTTGTTATGCACAACAAAAATCAGTAAACAGATAGGCTGAGTACCTGTACAACCTATGGATGTAGCTATGAGAGCATATAAGTCCACTATCTGTATGGTCATGGTAGGGTTGGCAGATGTATCTAGAATATGGACCAAGATTGCCTGCTGTAAAAAAGCATGTTGTTTTGCCGCTGTTTTGTATCTCAGCCGTTAATTATAGATCGAACCGTTTAAATTAACTCAGTTCTAAAATCATTCAAAACAATCCTTACCACACGATTTAGATTGGACGGTCCTGAGCTGTTACAGCAGGAAATCCAGATCCCTAGAATATAGGGATGAGCATGAAAGGAATGGCTTTTTAGCATGAAAAGGGAACACGAGTCCCATGGGATTCTATAAGTTAATCACTGAACATTTTAGAGGAACGTTTACAAATGGTGCAAGCTAGGTATGTTTCTGTGCCAAAAGTCTGCAACTAACCCAACCTGACCCAAATATAGATCTAAGATATCAACCATGAGGGTGATACAGGCAGACAAGCCTGTCGGGACACGCTAAAACAGTTTTGATTACTCTTTATAGAACGACCAATAGGGATCATTAAGTACTTGGTCAAAATGTAATATTTACCATCAGTAATTATAACTCAAATCTGATTGGTCCATAACCACTGGGTGGCTATCACATTAATGACTATTGATTGTTTCTTATTAACCAACGACAAGGATTGGAAGGCATCAAGCTAGTATATTTGTGGTAGAATTCTATTGCGAACACTTTGAAATAGTCATGGTGGGAGCCTTTTAGCACCATGCTAACCCTTTTTAGAAGATGCTTGATTCTTTCTACAGACACTGGAACTCATTGCAAGGCGAGGGCAATGCAATTATATATTCACCTATTGGCTCAGGAAAGCATCAAGTTGATGCTAAGAAAGTCAAGACTATAGTTAGACAATTAAATTCCCAGACAAATGTTGGTGCATTCAGTAAGAAAGCCCACTCAATACTAGTTAATTAGATAACAGAAAGTAAAGGAACCATTCTTAGCTCAAAGCTCTTCACTTTCATCCAATATCTTCTAATAGACTTAAATTCTTGTTGACATTCTTAATGCAATGTTCATAGTTGAACATAAGGATCACTGATGCGTGATTGGTGCATGATGAAGTTCATGTTGAACATAGATAAATGATTATTGATCAATACCCAAAAGTAAACAGGTCGTATAAATAGACATGTAGATTAGAAGAAAAATTAGCTTCTGCCACAAGCACTCTATCCCTAAGAAATGATTCAGATCTCCCTTCTTGTCAAGTTGGTGTTGAATATTATGAGTGTGTTAGTTGGGAGTTTGACAGAGCGGAAAACGAGTTCATCTATGGATGAAAAGTTCCGATGACTTTGACTTTATATGTTGACGCTGAAGCATCACCTCAAAAAAAAAAAAATTTACGCTGAAGTAGGTTTTGATTATGATTGCTTTTAACATACATATGGTTATGACCTTTTCCTCACTGCCTACGCAATACTAGATATGTAGCAGCGATAATAAGGGATATACATTGGGATTTAGAGGATTATTGTTCCTTTTGCATTATCATTTCAATTTTGATCAATCCTTTTTGGTTTGTATATAGTAGTTATGACTAGTATCTTTGTCTGTGGTCCATAATACGCATGTACTGTTGTCACTCTCCTACAAAGATGTAGAGCACATGTCTTAACCACAGATGACTACTCTTACTCTGGTGTTGTTTTTGAGTATGACAATTGTTAATATGATATCTATAATGCAGTTTTATGGCCTGGGTGCTACTTTCTTAGTGTTGAAATCATGCAAAAGAATATTTCCTTGAAACTTACAAGGTTACTGCTCCCTTAACATCCTTAATTCCTATTGCTACATATACGTGAGACAACAGTAACATCACAAAAAGTGGATGTCACAAAGAGGAAAATAATCATCACATGAAAATGCTAAATCAAATATTTCAAACACACACACACATATTATAGAAAGAAAGCAAGTGAATGGCATGAGAGAAAGAACCTGAGGGCAATGGTCAACATTTGGAAGGACAATGAAGTCTTCCACTGAATCAAAATTTCCGTAATTTCTTCCCATCTCAATTGGTTCCCAAGGATCCTTGTCACCCCATGCTATCAAAACCGGACACTGAAATAAGAGAAATCATGCATATTAATTGCATTTGCTGCATTTAAGTTTATTAAAACTTCCCGCTTCCTCATATAGGGTGGGAGGAAACTTACCTTTACTTGGGGTAGCAGTTCCTCTGGAAGAGGGCCTCCTGAGTAACAAATAAACTCAAGAAAGACATCTACAGCGCCGGGTTCCAACCCTGGACTAAGGATCAGCTGCACTAGCTCGTCGGTCACTTTGGAAGTGTCATGATAGCACTGGCGAAAGTAATTCATTCACAATCAGTACAGTTTCCTTGTAAAATCATCCTTCTTTGTCAATATATAAAGCATGATACACATTGGAGCTGGTCACATATAAAATAATTGTTTGATATTGCTAGGACTTAGTAATAGGCCTTTATTCTACGAGGAAGGTGTAGGAGAAAAGCGCAGACATAATTAGGCCTAGGAAGCATTTTTTCTAGTTATGTTATATGTTATTATTATAAAAATAGAATGGGAGGGTTAGACATTTGGATACTTCAAGCATAGAAGCATTCAAGTAATAACAACTTTCTTTGAGAACATTAGAGAGTTTCTCTATTTTCTCTACCTTTTCCTTCGGTCCCTGAGCCAGTAACTCCTCTTCTGGATGCTCATTCCCAGAAAATTGATAAATAACTCAGAAGTATTGTTCAGTAAATATATCAATTCAGACCGGTTTCCATCCTTGGTATAAGAGCCAGTTATTGATGGCTCGGAAAGGGAAACCTACAGAATGGATGACCATAAAGGGTGAATTATCTGTTGTTATAGGGTGATATCATAGAGACTTGGGTATTATTGGGTGTCCAAGTCTCACATCGAGTATATTATGAGATGCTCGAGCAAGTATTTAAGAGGCTTAGTTTTTTCTCTTTGATAGCTAGCTTTTAAGGGAGGGTTCCCCAAGTGCTTGACATTGAGAGAGCACGTAGAGAATGTAGGTGATTAGAGGCTGATGAGGGTAAGCCAAAAACCAGCCCGTCAGAGTGTATTTATTTTTCTCTGCTTATTGCAGGTTCAGTTTTGAGCATCAACAAGGTTATTTAATTTTATTATAATGCATTAATAGTCTCATCCTGTAACATTGTTTAAATATAGGCTTTCAAGGAGATTAAATTTAGCTGAGTGTTAAGCTAGAAGAGTACCTGGCATAAAATGTTCTTCACAGATTCTTTCGTTGCAACAGCTTTAAAGAAGAATTTTCCAACAGAAGTATCCCTATAATATAAAGCTTGATAATGGTAAATCCCCTGCTTAAGGTTTGAACATGAAATCTGTTCAATAAAATGGAACTTCTGTTTCATCTGTACCTAAGCAATCTTTGGAATGAACTGATGAAAGGTCTTGCATACCAAGGCTGCTTCTTTATATGAAGCATACGCAAAGATATATTAAGAAGGAGAATTCCCTTGCAGATTTGTGGTTCTGCTATAGCTGCCTGAAGACCTACAACTCCTGCACAAAAATGATAGCAAATTCTTAGCAATAGAACGAAAAGTGAAAAAATATCAGGATAATTTATCTCTTCACTTGCAACAATGAATGAGAATCGAATAATTTAAAGTAACCAGGTCAGTAATTAAATATCAAAGCACTTGAAAGGAATTTACCTCCAATGGAATTGCATATAAAGAATGCTTCATCCTTAACGACATCAAGACAAAACTCGTTTAATTGTGCGGCCCATGTATCAAAAGTGTAAAAGGAATCGTCTCCAATTTGACGAGGATTTGGTTTGTCTGAATATCCATATCCAATAAGATCAATAGAGTATACACGGTGGGATTTTGCTAGGTCTGGAATATTTTTCCTCCAGTGATCACTGCAATTAAGTGTATTCTCAATCACTCAAAATAACTGCAGAGCCAAACAGACCTAGCTATAAGACCCTTTCAATAAATATGTGATATAATATGTGTCCTGCATTTTCTAATTGAAATGAAAGAACATGAATACATGTTTCTTAATCAAATTTCTAGATACCTCTACTCATGAAAAAATTCAAGAATAAAGAAAAGGTCTGGTTATTGTATATTGCATATCGCATATTTCATATATATAAAGAAACAGGTTTTCCCCTGGTAAAGATCTGTATAATTCATGGGCGAAAATAGACAAGTGTTATTTTTTTTCTATGTTTTTGGAGTAAAATGCTCCAGTTAATAGGGAAATGGGCCTTGGTAGTCCAGAGTTTGGTTGGGAGGTAAGTAAAGTCGTTCCACCCAGGAATCAAACTTGGTTCTCCATAACAATTTGTCTGGGTGGATCTCATTAACCACTTGAGTCTAATTGGTTGGTTAAATAGATAAGTGTTCATTTACATGAACTTTTGGCCGGATAAATACTCAAACACAAACACTTGTAAACTAACAATTTATGACATGTACATGGATTGTTTTAGATTATTCCTCTAAGCTCTCCTAGATAGCGAATCTAAAAAGCTATATAAACGGGAAATACTAACAAGTGCCCTAGTTAAAGAATTATTGAATCTAAAAAGCTTATATAAAGAGGAAATACTAACAAGTGCCCTAGTTAAAGAATTATAAAAGGAAATATTATCTACGAAATTGAGTATTTTACTTTTTTAAGTAGAAAAAGTGTTTTTTTCAATACAAACTTTGTCTTTTCTATCTACTTTTACTTCCTTTTTTTGGTGGTGGTCGGGGTTTAAACCTCGGACCTTGCATATATTATGCATTGTCCTTACCAACTGAGCTAAGCTCACGAGAACATCTACTTTTACTTCCTTAACTAATGCATGAGGGCACCTATCAGCAAAACTCTATAAAATAGTTTGACTATATTTTACTTTTTATTATAGAAATATTCTATATAAGCAATTCTATGCTAAGAGCTACGAAGCCCAAATATTCCAAATATGAAGACGGATCCGTATCAGATACCGATGTTCAATGGACACAGGCAAATAATGAGATTAAGGTAGACCGACCTGTTAGCTCCGAAACCGTGCACCAAAACTAATGCGGGACCGTTGTTCCCAGAATATTGATAGCGAATATTGTAACCCTTCCAATTCCACATGCTACAAATACAAAATAAAATAAGAGAGTCGACGTAAGAACAGTATCTGATTCAGATTTCAGAATGTAACAAGTTTAAAGAATTACCTAGTTTGAACCTGGAGCTCTTCATTTTGAATGCTTAATTTGGAAACAATTTGATTCCTGAAGCTAGAAAATGCAACGACACTGTTTGGTTGAGGAGAACAAATTTTGGAGTAAGGGGATAGTGTTCGAGGATGGGAGAGAGTGAGAGTTGTGGTGGAAGCAAATGTCATAGTAGCTAACTAACCAAATGTATTTGTTTCGGTTCCTTTCATTCACTGCATCAATGCTTTTACTTTTCTCTTGGTAGCTCAATTTCTCACCACTCTATTCATGTGCTCAAGTACACGCCACGTAGTTTGTTCGCCATAATTTTATTTATTTATGGTTTTTTTTTTTAGTTTAATTTTATAAAATGGGGAAAAAGAAATTGACAGGATAAACTAAGAAAGTATTTTTTACACAATTTGTCCCCTAATATAATATTTTTATTAATTTTTATTAACTATTGGCTAAAACGATATCTCAAAGCCTATGAGAGAAACTAGAGGAATTCGAAATGAAGAATTATCCAAGTACTCCTGGGAGGTCTGAAAACTTCGTAGGCCCATTCAAAGATTGATTAGGCTCTTAAAATACTAAGATGACAAAATCCGACAAGGCTCTTGTTCTTAAAGACGGGTAATAAAAAAAGATTATATCAAGCTACAATCCGACTCCCTTAGCCTAAAGCTTAGGAGGTAACTGTTTCAGACTATCACAAGGCCCAATTTTTCTAAGCTCAGGTCTTACCTTAGTTCTAGCAAGCGATACATTGAACACGTCCTAAAACACATTGGATACAATACGGGCTGAGAGTTCATCATCAAAAGATGAGTGTTACTCACGTCCATACATAGGAGAGTTCCTTGTCTCCTCGACTCAACTCAACAGATTTCAACTAGTCGGCCTTCTTCTTTGATCCAACCAGATTGATGATGGAATAACATATGATTTTTTTAGCTATGTTTTTTAGTTATTTTCTTTGCATTTGAAGGAAAATTAGAAGTCAATTAGAGTAGTTGTCAATGGTTTGAGGAACTTTTGGTATTGTATTCATTTGAGTCATTGTAATTCACTTTTATCCTAAATCATGCAAATCCATAGGTGTTTTAAGTCTTTTTAGTAAGAAATCATGTAAATCGGCAAAATAAGACACCAAGTGAGGGATAAAGGAATTGAAGATTGAAGTTCAATGGTTCTTAGAAGGTATTTCAAGACAACACAAAATGAAGAAAATTCATTTGAAGTTCCAAGACTTTGCAAGACTGAAGAACACGTGAAAAAGGGTCGAAATTGCTGAATTTGTGCATGATGGGCTACCTCATGCGCCCCTGTGTAACACCCTTAAAATAACGAAAAATCGGGCTGTTACATCAAAAGATATGTACATGGCTTTCAGAATTGAGTTATGGAGGTTATGAAGCAATCCAACATAGAATATTCATACTATGAATAAATTGTTGTTTATATAATCCTTAGGCCTTAATTAATAAGTACTTTGAATTAATCCAACAAATAAAATAGAGGGGATTCAAAAAACCTAATCGCCGCTACTTATCTGAATCAACCAAACCTATTCTCACATTGGACAGGACAATTAAAACCCTACAACTACCTTTCAATATTCTACTTTTTTTATAAATAAATTCATTTAATTACCGAGTTGAACGACAATTCATGTGGAGACGATTAACCTACTATTTTATTACTTGTTAAGATTTGGTGAACTTGCCAAATTACACCGTTAGATATCAATCACCAAGACCCTAAACCACTTATATCAAGATAACCTTCAACTTAATCCGATCCCAAAACCCATAAAATTAACACCCAATCCTTCAATCATATGAGATCCTTTTGTACTCTTCTACAAGATTTATTCTTCCTTAATGATTCCTTTGATTTCCCTAAATATTGATGAATTAGAAAAATCCATAGCTTGTAGAGGCGAAAAGAAAGCTTCTTGTGTCCTTTGTAACTTTCACCACCTCAAATTCCTTGAAAGATTAGAACTATTGTTGGTCAATATGACGGGGATAATGCGAATCTAGAAGGGGGAAGGGTTGAATAGTTTCCCTCTTACAAATTATTTGGAAACATGGTTTTATAAAAGCTTTTCGTGAATTAAAATTACTATAGTTTCGCCAAAGGATGGCTAAGTAAATAAAAATGATAAGCTAATTCAAGTTTGAATAAGGAATTTACAATTGCATAATTATTATTATCCAATCAAACTTAATATTCAAGTTTAGTTACAAAACCAAAGTCAATCCCAAACCAAACATAAACTTATGGAAATAAAGACTAACACAAGAATTACTACGAAGTTCACTAAAAAAAAAAAGAATTACTATGAAGTTTGATCTATGAAGAATTACTTGATAATATAATATAAAATACAAGAAGTGATTGAATTGACAAATAGGCTTACAAAACGTTACTAGAAAATCAAGTTCTAAATCAATCAATATCTTAACATATATGTCAGTTAACCTAATCAACAATATTCGTATATCAAATTATAAATTGCAAGAAATAAAGAGACACTTGCTATTAAAAATAAAAATAAAAATATATACTTGCTATTAAAAACATTTGTTATTTATCTTTTTCTATCATGAAAGGTTAAACAAAATATTTCTTATATTTGGGAATTTTTTTATGTGATCTCTATACCAAGTGTGTAAAAGGGGCAAACACAACACTTCAATTCATTTAAGAGACATTTTGTAATGATTCTAATTTAGGAAGTTTAATTTTTCAAAATTCTATAAATGGTAGAAAATATTTACTTGGCGTAAAGAAAGCTTAAGCTATCTACATTATAAAGTGATAAAATTCTTTTTAATTTCCTACGTTGAAAGGAGGGAATATTTATCTAAAATTATGAAGTTTATTTATATTATGATCCTCTTTCTTTCTCTATTTCTTGTTCAATTTCTTACATGCAAAGGATGTATGTCACTTTTCATTCTTTTAAATTTGTATTATTTAATGTTTACACAATGTTTTATCGCTTTCAATTCATAATAACAATCTTATGTTTTATTTTTTAATTACAGTAACTGTTCCATGTGAAAATCCCTCTAGTTGTCCAGATGATTTTTGTACGCCTCCTATGCTTACTCGGTGTATAAATTTCATATGTTTATGTGATGGTCCTGAATATGCAGTACCAGAATATGATCACAAGGGTGATTTTGTGAGTGTGAAACCTAAAATTATAAATGAAAATATGATGATGAGAGAGAGGCAAATGATGAAAGAAATAGAGGCATAAAGCCCATCATGGAGTATTTGAGGGAAGTGGTGCAACATACGATATAGGCCCACCCTTATATTGTATGATTACAAAAACTAAGAAATATTATTTATAATAAAGTATAAAATAATATGCAATTTAATAGTTGTGTTGAACCCAGTTGTTGGAATTGTTTTATTATTAATTTTCATCCTTTTCAAATATCACATACCATGCAAGCATGGCTTTGTACTCTATAATGATGATAATGAAATAAAATAAATTAATAAACAATATTATTCAGAGACTTTGCTTCTATCCAAATTTCAGTATAACATCTTATATGTCATCAATTATAATTATTTTAGAAGATTGTAGGATACAATGGAATACTTACAAAATTTCAGTTGAATATAGTATTATAAAAGTTAATTAAAAATTCCGCTCTTGGTAATAATTGTTGGCGGTTAAATCCCTTTCATCGGTTAAAAATTGTTTCATAGTTCTTTTCCTTCTAGTTTTTGTTTCGTTGGTGGTTCTTGGTATAATGTTACTTTGTATTCTTTCCCAAGTTTTACCAGGGACCTCTTGTGGAGGGTAGACTTGTTTAGCTTCGTTAATATATTTTAGAAGAATGTTAGCAACGCACATTCTAACACACATTTTTTAACACATTTTCTTTGATTGCTTAAAATTCATACGAGTCCTACCAAATTATGTGGGTCTCGTATAAATATGGTGGGTCCCATGTGAATTTTAACTAATAAAAAAAATGTGTTGAAAAACGTGTGTTGTTAGCATTTCTCTATATTCTATTTTAGTTTCTTAAAAAAATAAATTAATTAATTAACACAATTGATTGAAGGTGATGAAAAACACAAGGATATGAGATGGGGTAATTGTGTTGACCCTTTAAAACTTTTTCTTAGGTATATTATAAATATGTTTTTCTTCTTTTCAATAAAGCACTTGATTAAAAGAAAAGGAAAAAAGAACTAAAAGTAAAGATATAAAGGAAAAGAATGCATAGATGTTTTTACATTAGCTAGCAACAATTTTATTTTTTTATATGTAGTCTTCCTTCACATAGTGATTTTTCCTTCTTCACTCGAAGGACTTAATTCACTATAAACCAAGTATTCTTAAATCTATCCATGTAGGCTTCACGAGTATTTTATTTTCCTCTGTTTCTCAAGGCTACACATTAGTGTTCATCTTGTCATATCAACAACATCTAACAACCATCTTGTTGATGAACAAAGTGTGTATCTATCTCTTGAGAAATTTTTGTAAAAATAAAGTTTGTTGCCACTACTGAACTAATTTATGATGATGTCTGAGAGAATTTTACCGGACAAATTATATATCAATGGTAATAATCAAATTATGAAAGAAACTTAATTAGCTTACCCTACGATGTAATACCTCTTAAGACATAGTGAGCTTTCATTTTTTATGTATTTTTCTGAATATTCCATTTTTATTATTGTACAAGCCTTTTCTTTCATTTATCTGAACTATCAAATATTTTGTCCTCTTCTCATGATAGTTGATAAGTCTTAGTTTATGGTGTTTTTAGCATTTAAATTCAATAAAATTTTTGTCGTCGTACTGCATCTCGGTTTTGTTGGCCAGTCATCAACATTCCAAAATTTTCTCCATTGTGTCTGTATTATCGGAATTAGTTCGAGTTGTTGCCATTTTTGGAAGCAAAGCGCGTGGACAGGGCTCTGATTCAAATTGATAAGGATCTGAACAAAGTGGATTGAAAATAAAGAAACAAAATATATATGTATAATTTGTATAGATAAATTGGGATATAATACTACACAGGTTTTCGAGAGCTTGTCTCTCCACAATTCAGAACTGATGATGTGACTGTTCCTATTGGTAACCGCTGACATAATTGATGTTGTTTGGCTTTAAGGGTTGTGTCCTTTCTCCACCAGTTGTATGTACCTTCCTGGGCCGCCCTTATTGGAACCACTGGACGCGTCTCTACACCAAAGGGTCATGCCTCCTTGATTCACATCTCTTAACCATGCACCCCTTGGGTGGGTCGTGATTGTTTGGTGACTTGCGCCCCTTGGGTGTTGAGTTCCCTGTTGCTAGTGGTTCACAGTTGTTGCTTCTCTTGCTCCCTGTCTGCGGGTGTAAAGCTTGGTGATGGGTGGCTTACGCTTATCACACAAGCTTCCCAATTGTCAATCCATCCTAGTTGTAGGGCAGTTTGAGAGTTATAGGGCTCAGGTCGGGAGTTATTATGTGAATGTTGGTGTGTTGTTATTTGATATATATTTTATTATATAATTATTTGTAGAATTTTATGAAAATAGGAGAAATAGTATTTATGTGGTTGAAAAAGGGATTTATTAGAATTAATAGAATTAAGGAGGAATTAATAGAAAATTAGTGGGGAGTTAAGATAGAAAAAGGGAGTTATACTTTGTTAGGGATAGAATAGCAAA
>Ga0099826_10002349_pt1 | contig 12163 bp, 8 predicted proteins | sample Mtrugardesep15_FD_76830 | JGI IMG/M metagenome (GOLD analysis project Ga0099826, IMG submission 76830) | Root nodule microbial communities of legume samples collected from California, USA - M. trunc garden sep15 | ecosystem: Host-associated > Plants > Roots > Nodule | place: USA: California...
TTTCACTAGCTAGGATAACATACTCACATAGCTTATGAGGTTTTCGGCAACATGATGTGATTCATAAGAATTTATATTTCTTTTTCCAGTAATTATCTCTAAAACAATGACACCAAAACTAAAAACATCCGACTTCTCTGAAAAGTGTCCAAGCATTGCATATTCTGGGGACATGTAACCCCTGTGATAAAAATAAATAAACATACAAGTTAGAAAGAAAAAAGCACCTTATATTAGAATGAAAAAAATAAATATATATATATATATACAAATCAGAAAGAATAAAACACCTCATATTAGAATGGAAATATGTTTTTCAACCTTATAAATAAATATATAAACTTTCATTTTTAGTCTCTACAAATATTAAAGATTAAACGGTTAACTTATTAAGTTAATAGTATTTTAAGGTATCAACAATGTCATGTCGTAAATAAAAAGTCACTTGACAGCGACACTTGCCACGTCGGACAAATGACATTATAGTTGAAAAGTGATGACAAAAAGTGGTAACAAATAATATTTGAGGGAAGAAAATTTGATGGAAATTTTTATAGGGTAAAAACAAGAATTGTTATATTTATAGGGACGAAAAACGTATTTAACCTAAAAAAGCGATGTAGGAAATAATTGAAAACTTACCATGTTCCCGCAATTTTGTTGGTATGTCCACGATCTTGATCTATTTGAACAATCCTAGCCATGCCAAAGTCTGATATTTTAGGATTCATATTTTCATCAAGTAGAACATTACTAGGTTTGAGATCCCGATGTATAACTTTGAGACGAGAATATTCATGCAAATAAAGAATCCCTAAAGCCGTTCCTCCTATAATTTTGTAACGTTGATCCCAGCTTAAATTTTGCTGTCTAGTATCTGCACATTTTTTTTAATGAATGAGAAATTAACAGAGATATGCTTTGTAATCAAACACTTGAATTAATTTAAGATATATAATGCATCAAGTTAAAAGCATATGAATAACTTCTGAATAACTTTGATAATTAACTAATAAAAAAGGTTGAGTTGAAATGTCAAACCAAATAAAAGGTAATCAAGGCTTCCATTTGGCACATATTCATAAATAAGAATCTTCTCTTGCTCTTCTAGGCAAAATCCTATTAATGCCACAAGATTTCTTTGTTGTAACTTGGCTATCAATAAAATTTCATTCTTGAACTCGTCTATGCCTTGCTTTGAATTTGATGAAAGCCTCTTAACAGCTATATGTCGTCCATCAGAAAGAATGCCCTTAGAAAACATAAACCATTATTATTACAGAGAACTTTATCATCATATAATAAAAAAAAAACTTTGTCATGTTCTCTCACCTTATAGACTTCTCCAAATCCACCTTCGCCAATCTTGTTTTCATGTGAAAAGTTGTTTGTTGCTGTTTTAATGACGGCTGTTTCGAATTGCAAACCCTCCAAAGTGGTACTTTCATAACCAACTAGACAAATATGTTTCAATTGTTCAACCAGTTAGCATGTATGGATTAATTGACTTTTTCCTAAGTGTTTCAATCACAATACGTACAGTTGTTTTTTAGAATTAAGGCCTTATAACTGCTCTTTGTTGCTCTTTTCCTTAGCAAATGGCAGAAAAAAGTTAGAAGCAATGTTGAAGTGATGATCGGGACAACAACTATAACGGTTCGCGAGCTTCTTTTTTCATCTTCTGCACAAATTTTCAACATGTGTTTCTCACATACAAATTAATAAATTTAATCCGTAACAAGCATAAAAATGCCTTACTACAAGAGGAGAATAGATAAATTAAGATGTCAAGTATCTGCCTTACACATTGTGTTGCAAGCATGCATATAATGTTGCTTTAATTGGTTCACGATTCAATAGTTCAACCATAATTGTTTAAGGCAGTCATTTAAAATAAAGAGTAACGAAACGATAAATAATAACAAAGTATTACATATTAGTCTTTATAACTTGTCATTAAATTTTATATTTTTTGTTTTAACATTTCGATTCTTCCTAAAAAATGGTCTTGATTAATCTAAAGTTCGGTCGAGAGGTAAGTAAAATATAACCAAAAATTGTTTCACCGATAATTGAACTCGGGTACTGCCCAAACTATTAAAGTCAATTTTAGATGAAGTTCATTAACCACTTAAATTTTATTACTTGGTTGCCATTGAATTTTTTATTTGGCAAAAAAATACTCCCTCTGTTTATAAGCATCCTTTTGCACTCACAAAAGGAGTGTTTGTGAGTGCTTATAAAAAGGGACACAGTATTTTGGAAGAGTAATGGATGAATTGAGACCATGCTAGTAGTATTGATTGGATGAAACTTCACCTTTAGTTGTTGGAGGAGGGCTAACTTGCCCAAACGCCTCTGGTTCATCACCATTGTTGTAGAATTGGGACAATCCAAACATCATATAGCAGCTAGGATATAGAATGTTTCCTTCTGGACTTGCCAACGTTCTCCAAGGAATTTCGTTTTGGAAAATGTTTTTTAGGCAGGTGCTGCAATCTCCATCAGACAAATCTGGCGTACATTGAACAAGAGTGTAAAGGGTTTGATGATCATTCAATTTTACCGATTTTGTTTCATAATTTTTAATAGTACTCTCATCTGTATGGATATACTCCACTTCATGTAAAGCAGCTGCTAGTTTCCAATTGGTGAAGCTTTGAAGCTGGTTCAGGTTAGAAGCATTGGCCATATTGAATTGGTGAAATTTTGGAGCACTTGCATCAATACCTGAAAGGAGAGAATGATGGGAATAGTGGAGTAAGCATTTATCATACCAAATTATAGCCTCTTTGGAAGTAGGACACTCTGAGGATATTCTTTTGGTTGCATCTTGGACACATAATTGACAGATGGTAGGGGAGAGGGAGATATCACCACGACACATGAAGAGGCCATTAACTGTGTCAACAGTTGTCTTGAAGAAACCGGTTCGGATGGCATTGGAAGACAATGAAGAGAAGAGTGTTCTGAGATTTGATAGAAAATCGTTGTTCATGGTTTCATTGCTTGAACAACTGTTCGAAAGAAAATCAGGATGTTCTGAGTATTTTGAATTAGTTTTATTGGAAGCTGGAACGAGATCTTGCGGTGTTGGAGCATTACTGGGGCGATAGAAAGGGTACACATCATATCTGATGTAACAATTGTAAGTTTCAGAGTTCCCTACCTCTGCGTCGTTACTTTTACTGTCCCGAAGAACATCCGTCATGGTAACATTCAGACATTTCCTGCAATCTTGTGGTGACAGGTCTGGTGTGCACTGAGCTTGAAAATAGAGGGTTTGAAATTCAGATATGATTGCTTCCTTTGTGGCATACTTTTTAACGCCAATTGAAAATCTGGCTGCCTCATCTGCCACATCATTCAAGGTTTTGAAAACTAAACGCTCGAATACTGCCTGGTTGGACACATTAACAGGGGACCATGCGCTCGAACCTGAACTAAAGTGAGTAGGGGAGAAGAAAGATTTGCTTGAATATCGGACCATGCACTCGTCGTACCCAATCGTCACCTCTTTGGACAAGAAACAATCAATGGTAAATGGGTCTGAGGATAAATTGTAACGGGTCAAGTTCGAGACGCACTGACTACAGAGATGAGCAGGAACATCACCCTTGCACATAAACTGACCATAGATTGTGTTGGAGGAGTTGTTTTTATCTGTCACTGTGCTGTTGTAGAATTCTTTTTTGGCAGTAGCGTTGGAGGATAAATCTGAGAGGAGGGTCCTGAGATTCAACTCGAAGGTGCTATTAAGAGTGGTTTTGTTGATGGTTGAGCAAGACATCGAAGGATAAGGAATATCATCGTTCTTTGCTTTAGTCGTTACAAAATTGATGAAGCAAACAAGGATAAAGAGAAAGACGGAATGGAAAGAGGCCATGAAGTGTTTTTTAGTCTTTAATGGCACTACCATGATGGATGGATGTAGTAATGCTAGTGCTGCTATAAGTTTTGCTGTTCTCTATTTATCACAATGGTTTCCATAGTTGTAGTTCGGTCTACAAGTCAATGAATCCAAACGTCAACGAAAGCTAGTACATTTTGATAGTAAGTCTCAAAGAAATTAAGGAAACAAGACCTACTTTAATATAGATTGTTCAATGTTGAAATTGTCAAACATGGATATTAAAGGATAATTAAAGATTGTATTTGATTAAAAAAAAAGATCAAGATTGTACCACAGTGAAGAGTTGAGGTTTAATTAATGTCTTCAATTTTAAAAATATATAATTTTTTATTCTTTATTTACTTCAATACTACGGTAATGGACAATTTTTTTTTTTGGTACAACAGTAATGGACAACTTTTTTGGTATAAACACTCTTATATCTTGCTGTATAGTCCATATTCTACTGTTTTGTTTTGTTGGATATATAGTACCCAATATATCCAATTTTTTAAGGCCACGTCATTTTTTTTTATAGATTTAAGTGGATATATAGTGCTTGAGGTTGTCAGCACTCATAAAAAAGATTAATTCAAAACTTAAATTTGTGGGCATGAGCACCAAAGTTGATCCTTTTTAGCTTGAAAAAAAAATGAAAGCATTCTACTTAAATTTACCTAGCTTATGTGGTTGATTCTATAATGGCTTGAAGAATGCTAGAAACATTCACTTTTACACTCTCTTGCCATTTATTTTTTTTTATTGAAATAAAATTGTTGTAGGTTCTACCATTTTAAGTTAGTTTCATTTCTAAAGTAAAGGATCTATATTGATTTAACTCAATAATAGCTTAAATGTCAAAGAAGAATTTAAAAAGAGAGTGTATCATGTCAATATTAACAGTAAAAGGAAAAAAGAATTTTGATACTAGATATATCAATATCAATATTAAATCCAAATGGTTTTTATTTCAACGGGACGGGTGTTTCCTAGAATTTGCAGATATGCACTGGGATGGACTTTCTTGTATATTTGTAAGTGATCAGTTTTTAAATTAATTTCGATACAGAGAGTAGACCTGGTAGTGATGTTGATATCTCTCAATGTCGGAAGATGAAGGTGGGAGTGTGTATTGAAAAAACGATTTATAATGAAAAAAAAAATGTCAAAATAAAAAATGACAAGCTTATTCAACTCCACTACCCTAACAAAATAAAAACTCCACCTGACTTTTAAGAGAAATGATATTTGTACAATCATTTTTTAATAATTTTTATGACAATTTTCTCTTTCATATTTACATTATATTTTAACATTATTTCTTTATTACTTTGGTTTTCGTACTAATACATACTTTCAATATAAAGAAAAAAAAACTAGTGCATAAAACGAAAATGATAAGTGTGTTTACACTTGAATTGTTTTAACTCTTTTTTGTCTGTTAACAAAATCAAGAAGATTTATTCTAATTGTATTTCACATGGTTCAATTTTGTGATCTATAGCATTTATGTCACAACAAATAAAAACACTGATACAGTGAAGACTGTTTCCACCCATGTCCTAACGAGGAAAGAATTGAGTGACAGTGATTCCGTTGGTTGAATCACCGATATTGTCCAATTCATTGTTGGAGGTCGTGTTTTCATCATTTCTGCTACGCTTAAAATATGGTGGTTCAAGAGGGGATGGCAGGTTGATTGAAGGGCTGTTGAGGTAGAATGCTATTGTTGCCATTGTTGGTCTGTCATCTGGATTTTCTTGAACACATAACAAACCAATGTGGATGTATTTGATGACTTCTTCTTGGGAATAAGTTCCTTCTATGCTAGGATCCATTAGTTGAAGTGGTGTTTTTGCTTCCCATTTTGTCCAAGCCTACAATATTCATTTGTTAATGAAATAAATTCATTCTTTGAACTAGAAAAAGAGAAGTCTACGAAATTTTGTACTCACATATCTCCGGATGTCATCAACACACTCTGATTCAGTAGAACAACCTTTCCTCTTTCCACTAATAATCTCTAGAACCATGATTCCGAAACTATACACGTCGGATTTCACTGAAAAGTATCCATGCATTGCATATTCTGGAGATATATAACCACTATATATGAAAAATGAGAAAATTTGTTTAGTGGGCGTCACTGATAATGATTGCTTGGTAAAAAAGACACGTATGAAGGTGAATGAAGTAAAGTAGGAATTATAAGCTTACTATGTTCCTACAATCGTGCATGTACTTTCTTCAATTTGATCTATAGATACAATTCTAGCCATGCCAAAATCTGATATTTTTGGGTTCATGTTACTATCTAATAAGACATTGCTAGGTTTCAGATCACGATGTATTATTTTGAGGCGAGAATCTTCATGGAGATAAAGAATTCCACGGGCAATTCCTTTGATGATCTTCTGGCGTTGAGACCAAGGTAATAGCTTTCGCTTATGGGGATCTACAATGTTAGTTTCTTTGGACGGTCAATTATCGAGTTCAAATAAGAACAGATCCATAAAAGGTAATTCATTAATCGAGACATCTTGCTTAAAGTTTAGAAATGACCTACCAAATAGAAAGTAATCAAGACTCTTGTTTGGCACATACTCATAGATAAGTATCTTCTCTTCATCTTCCAAACAAAATCCTAGTAATCTCACTAGATTTCTGTGTTGAAGCTTAGCTATAACTTGAACCTCATTTTTAAACTCTACTGCACCTTGTCCAGAGCTTCTTGTAAGCCTCTTCACAGCAACTTCTTGTCCATCCAAAAGAACTCCCTGAATAACAATAAAACAAGTCATTATGGAAAACAAGTATAGTGATATTATTGTTTAATCTAGTCCTAGTTGATTTATTTACCTTGTAGACTTCTCCAAATCCACCTTTGCCTATCCTGTTTTCTGCTGCAAATCTGTTTGTTGCTGCTTCAATTTTGGCAAATTCAAATTGTAAGGATTCCAAAGTGGTAACATCATTTCCAACTGCAACAACACGTTTGAATTCTATAAGTTATATGGCTAAAAGAAATGCCTTTTTTTATATACAAATAGTAGTATGTTTTTCCACATTACAGCTTTCTTTGAGAATATCATGCTGATTCTTTGGTACTTTTCTATATAGAAAGCAACAACATCCGAAGACTAACAGCATCAGTGAAACAACAACTGGAACACCAATCTCAAATATAGTTAGTGTCTTCTGTTTTCCTTTTCCTGCATCAATATCAGTTACCTTGTGTTATTTTCAGTTTCCATCAAGAAAAATGATTATGCTGCTAACTAACAAATATTTCTTAAACTGATAAGTATTTTATATTTTTAGCTATTTCTTAAAAATTGATATCTCCTGATTCCCCTATCTTCTCCTAATAAACATCTTTATGATGTATTGAAAGTATCTTGTTTTCTGCGTCTCCTTGTTTTTCTATATATTTTTTTATCGAGGAAGTGTATAGAATGTATAGTGTTGCTAAAGGCCACTATACAACAAATGTTTTTTCAAGTTGCCAATCAGGATTTGTTTACAGGAGCAAAATCACATATCCCCTTCTCTTGTGCCTACCACAGAAATAGAAACATAACACCCTCTCCTAGTTGATAAAATATTGATGAACTAATTATATTTTCGTTAGAGGGATAGGAAAAGATTATTGGTGATTTCAATTCTTGTTCTCAATGTACCAAGTTCTTACAGAAGATATATCTCTTGCTAGATATAGTAATCATGGGTTGACAGTAATATATGGTATGATAATAACTTACATTGCTGTCTTATTGTGTCAGAAATGGTAGTAAAATTAAGAAAGTGTAAATGATGGATAATCAAAAGTTTAAACCTGGTGGAGCTGAAAGGCGAGGAATTGTGGGTGGAGGCAGCACCCAAGAATTATTGCCGTCTGCCTTGTGGAATGGATATAATTCAAATCTAACACCACAACTGGGAAATAATATTGTGCCTCCAGATTTTCCTCTGCAGCAACTGGTTGGAACCTCTGCTATGGCATCACTAAGACACCAGCTGCAGTTCTCTGCAGATAGGTATGGGAGGCACCATGCATAGCCATATATTTCTTGGTTTTCTGTGAGATTCACTGACTTGCCAGCCAATTTAGCAGAAGCATTTCCAGTCTCCCTTCTCAAATCGTTTAACATATCCCAAAGAATGTTGTTGAAGCGCCCAACGTCACCCACATAATCCTTTTCGTTCATGAAAGAGATTTCTGGACTTTTCTCCACGGTGGAAAAGAAGCGACTATCAGAATAGTGCACATAGCATGCGCTGTACCAAACTAAGGCTTCTTTTGCTGTGCTGCAGAGTGATGATATTAGTTTGGCTGCTTCTATCACACACGATTGGCAGATTTTGGGGTCCATATCTCTTACACAAAGGAAGAGACCGTAGACAGTGTCCACAGCGTTGTCGCTTGCAACTGTGGCGTTGTAGTATCTGGCATTGTTACTGCTATTGGAGGAGAGCCAATCTAGGAGTGTTTTGATGTTGGAACGGTAAGAGTTATCGGTATTAGAAGTGCTGTTCCGTGTGCAGTTATAGTAAGCATGTGTGCCATTATCAATAGAAGCTTGTAAGATAGGAGAAGGAGAGGAATGGACAAAGAAGGAAAAGAAAGTTGCAAGTAAAAACAGCAAATGGAATGAAGCCATTCTTCAAAAGGGGAGCTAGGAACTCATATATTATAACAAACATAGTGATGTTGGTGGTGGTTGTATATGTTTTCTTTTGTGAGCTTTAAAGATTTAGTTTAATGATCCTATGACAAAAAGATTTGGTTAAATGATAATTAATGTAATAGTTATGATTATATTAGCCCAACCCACTAAGTATTTTTTTCATTTTCAGTCCCTTGATTAAATCTTTATCGCAAACTTTTATTTTCTATACATGTTGCTGTCTCCACCCAATAATTTTATACTCAGCACCATCTTCAAAAAGCTTTGTGAAAACATCAAGTAATATCCCACTTTATTCACTCACTGCAATTATGAAAGTACAACCTTGGCTGCTTTTGCATTAGGACAAAAATTTCAGTGTCCACATAGAGTACATAATTATATTTCCCACTCTAATATGACACATGGGCTTAAAAATGGTTGTTTATTTGAAAAACATTTAATAGTGGGAGGGAATTATGAAACTGAAAACTGTTAAAAACGAACATCAACTAAACTCCTTTGACCTATCAATCTGAGCATATAAAATCCCTGTAGCATATAAATTTTCACTATTCTGTTCTGTATGGTTTAAGAAACTGATTTAAATCCTTCAAAGAAAGCTGCCTATGCACACCAGGGAAAGTTAAAGTGTTATTTAGGTTGTTGTATTAAGTGGTTGTTTGATGTTGTGACGAGTTTGAAGGAGCAATCACATACAACATTATCTTTACTATCATCATTCGTGCTTTTGATTTTACACAAGAAGAAGCCATTGTTGGGGATAAGGGTGTTTCTACAAATTGTGAGTAAAATAATCAATAATCAAGAACTTCATTTATGAAGCTAAATTTAGCTATTAAACTTACATACGATTCATGTCAATTTTCACACCATTAAGTTTTCATAAAAATTGAGCATTTATTTTTTATATACACCACTCCCTCCATCTCTTGATTATACAAGTAACATTCGATCAATAGAAATCCACAAAACTGTCAAAAAATTGCCTAATGGTTCACTTAGGATTATAAAATCAGAAAAATCGGTTCACTTAGGATTATAAAATCAGAAAAAATCGGAAGTGTGAGAACCTCGTAGGATGGAAAAAGTAATAGGTTAAACAAGATGATGAAAAAAATGAAGTTGTTGGGCTTTTTCAACAAGGAATTTGGTTATCAAATTAGACATTGCATACGTGGGATGTGACATAGACAGAAACATCGGCGTTTTGACATTGTGTCTAGTGGTTGAAGATGACAAATTTGATAGACTTATTTGATAGACTTGGAATAAATTGAGAGATAATTTTCCTATTTCTAACAATTCAATAACAAAATTGATTGATAATCATAAATTCAAGAACGAAGTAGCATATTCACTCTTTTGTAGCTCATAAAATTAGAGAAAAGATTTGTACAACAATTTTTTTATAATTTATGTGATAACTTTATCTTTCATATTCATATTATGTTTTTATTTTTTTCTCTCTATATTGTTTTGTTTTTTATATCAATACTTCATTTGCTTAAAAGTTGTCATTAAAATAATTGTTCAAATAACATAGCGATAAAATTACCATGTCTAACCGACGGTTAGGTAAGCAAAGGAAAATGTTGTATGGTACACCAGTACTATCGAGAAAAAGTAACGCACCTCATCCATTGCTTTTCTACCCGTGCTCTGTTTTTTGTCCAGCAAAAACTTGACTATGTATGGTTAGCATCTTTTTCTTGGTCAAATAACTCATTCATTTGGTTTCTACTAAAGATTTCTCAACAAATAGCCGTGATGTCAATAAAAGACAATCAAACCAATAAGGGTTAAAGTTTGGTACCTTAAAAAAATAGTATGTTTACTCTTTATTTGTATTTTATAGAGACTATTTTAAAAGCTAAAGTATTCATTTTACAAAAGTTTTAAAAATTAAAACTATGCTTATAAATTACAATATTATAGAGGATCAAAATTACAATTAAAATTTAATTGGTTCATTAATCTAATGGTCAAACAGTTTAAAAGTGTTTTGATTAATTGGTTCTTCAGTCTAATGGAGCAACCAAAAAAAAATTAACAAGACTAGACTTAAATACTCATAATTTTATAGCGACTAAAAATACATTTAATCCAACAATAAATAATCAATTTAAAATTATACAAAATTGGTAATGTAAATTGAAAATACAAAACCTTCCATTTGTTATGCAAAGCCAATCTTAAAAATTAAAGAGCAATGTTAAGAAGAAACAGGTCACCCATTACCCAACAGAAGTATACTGACCTGTTCATAACCACGCGTGCTCCCCCTTTAGAATTTAGCTCTATACTTAGGGATGTCCAATGCATATTGTCGGGGACGGATTCAAATTTTTTGAAATAGTAGAGGCACTATATATACACTATTATATTTTTCAAAGCATAAAATACATCATAGTTGTTTTCTATGATTAATTGTTTTCTCATTTATATCACTCTCTATAGCAACAACCTGAATTTGTATTCTTCCAGATTAAAGAGTCGGCCTCTTGTACAAAAAGAATGGTTACTTGCATCACAGGGTTTCTCAAAGTAGGGAAAGAATGATCAACATCAGCAGGAATCTCCCATTAACCATGAACAATGAAATCTTGAACCTTAGCACTCAACATAAAAGCTACATTTTGGTTGATATTTAGAGTTTGAAATATAGGCTCCCCACACCATCTGGCATTCCAAAAATCAACTGAACTACCATCACCAATCAACCATCCAGCATTATTAGATACCACCATAAAACTCCCCTTTGATGCTGCTCCATATAAGGATTTGAATTTATAGATTTTTAAGAAAAGATGAAGCTAATTTTCATCGTAATTTTTTTTTTTTAAGATTTGAACCTCTTACCCTTGAGTTTATTGTTTTCAGACAAAATAGGTTTTCAAAAAATTATTAGGAATAGCTTTTTATTCATTTTATTTTAGAAAAATGAATTTTTTAAAATATGAAAAACACTATTAAAATAACTAAAGTGATTTTTTGGTTAATTTTTTTTCTTCAAAAAAGTCCAAAACAAACGGGCCTCTTGTTTTTTTTTTTTTTTAAAAAAAAAATTTCTAATGGCTTTTCTTTTTAAAGTCAAAAAAATATATTTTAAAAACGAGCTTTTTAAAAAATCTTCAACAAACTTGTTAAAATGATAAAAGTGATGCTTTTTACAAAGAATTTTTTTTTCTTTCTAAAAGTGTATAACAAACGCACCCAAATCCAGTGCAAACCACCTTGAATTTCCATGGGAAATTGTCTCTCTAGTCTCGACCCTCATGGTCCCAAATGCAGCAATAAGTACCCACATAACCTCTATTTCTATCAAGGATGCATCTACTTTACATTTCACATCAGACGGGTCAACTTAACTCGATATGTACAAATTATTGAGGTTTTTTTTTTGTTAAAGAATGTACAAACTACGGGTTGTAAAGCTTATAAATGATTAAGAATATCATACACAAAAGAAAATTTGTCCAATAAAAAATAATATAATTTATTGGTTTGTTTTTGACATGCATGTACAAGCGAAAACTTGACATGCATTGTACTATCTCTTTAATGTTAAAAAAAAAAAAAA